>PPYE01432884.1_pt1 | contig 25045 bp, 23 predicted proteins | sample 1559881 | NCBI WGS metagenome assembly PPYE01 (sample SAMN08240022, study PRJNA423297) | Human gut metagenome, whole genome shotgun sequencing project. | reverse complement strand
CATTCAGAGCAGTTCAACTTTACTTAGAACTGCTCTTTTTGTGTCTGCTCTGAATCTGATACTTTCCTAATGAATTATAACAGATTTCTCTGAATCTTCAACAATAGTGCTTCACATATAATCTACTTAAATATATTATACTATATCGTTCCTTGTGCTTTCAACATTTTCTTGGCAACCCTTTCTGCTTCTTCCCTGGTATTCCACTTATTGCGCATCCCGTCTCTAATCTGCATATTCCCAGCAAAAACATACCAGTGTCTTCCTCCGTTTGGATATCGAACAAACCGCAAATCTTTTTCTGTAAATCCTGGAAATATCAGTTCTGTTCTTCTGCAAAACTGTGTATAGGAAATATCACCAGTACAGCCGCCAGAAGGATTGAAATATACCGCACCGCTTTGCTTGATCAAACTCAATTCATGCATCCCGGCTTCAATCTTAAATGCCCGCACCCCGTCTAATACAGAACAGTTAAGTTGCTCAGCTTTCAGATACGCCGCCTGAAGAAATTGAAAGCTCGGATCTTCCATCAGGCGGATTCTTTCTTCCATATCAGGGGCCTTTTCCAGCAGTTCGTAAGGATCTTCTCCATGAAGGATCCGGTCAAGCGTTGCTTCATAACGTGCTCCATCTGTCTTCTTATGATAGTCTTCCAATTGCTTTACGGAATCGATCTTTAACCACCATCCGCCTTTATCAGAAAGTACAAATAAATATTCCATTAAGCGATCCTCCTTCTCATTCTCTGGAGTAATTCCTCTATAATCCAGTCGATTGTAAATCTAATCTCATGAGCAAACCAGGGGCTCTGCTGTTCTTTGTTTTCTAACAGTTTCCTAAGTCCCATCAAATCTTTCTCCTGTATAACAGGATTCGTTTTATATTTTTCAATCAGCTGAACTACCTCAGAAAAACTTTCCATCTCTGGTTCCTTACTTATTAGCAATTGACGGATTGCTTCAACTGCCTTCTTTTCGCTGTTGTAGGCTGAAAGGATTGGAATCCTGCAAAAGGGAAGCTGCAAAAAGACCTTCCATTTTCCATATTCCCGTATGACAATAAATGTCGCTGAGGCGTCTCCTTTGTTCCACCACTTTTGATATGCAGGTCTGCCTGGCATAGAAAAAACATCGATCAGATGATCGTCTTTTAAGAGACTGGGTATATAATTTTTATCTTTCAGCAATTGTTCCAAGTCCATGAAACTTTTTCCATCATTGATTTTACTCGTTATATCCCGGAACATACTACGGTACTGGTTCCAATGATAGCATAATTTATCCTCAGAATATAGATAGGCTAATTCAAACCGGTCCAGGCTGTTAATTACTTCCAGCCATATCTTCGCATGTTCTTTATTTGTCCGAAATAAAAGTTTTCCATAATTATATATCGAAAGGCTGCTATCCGTCAGGACATAACCATATTCTTCAAAAGAATCATCTTTTCCTGCATATGCCGTTTTCCGGTACCACCCTGGCCGGATATGGGCGATTTCTCTTATATCCGTTCTTTTATGAAGTTCTTCCAGCAATTTCATTTCGTTGCCTTTAGCATAAGCTTCTATAATTTCCTGCCCATGTCCATATTGTAAATAGGCATCTCCGGATAAATAAGCTGCTTTCACGACTGCTCCCGCCTGTTCTAATACAAAATATCCCCGTGTCATAAATTTGCCCTCTCATTCGTAATAGCCAAATAGTTCTTCAAACTGGCGATACACTTCGTTGAACTCTGGTTGCTTTCCGTCCGACTTCATTTTTTCCGTTTGAAGCCATTGATAAAAATCATTACGCTGTGTTTCGTATAAACGTATAACATTCCTCAATCTTTGAATCTCTCTTTGGCAGCATTCGATTCTTTCTTCGTCATTCATATCTTTCATCTCCTCTGTTATGAATCCCAGCTAAATTGATATAGAAGGAGCTATCCCATTAGCCGGTTATAATCTCATCATTTTGTTTCAAATTGTTCGTCATCAATTTCTTCTATCTGGTATTTCCATACATATGCGCATTTTTCCAACAATGCTTCTGCACCTTGCAGCGCTCGTTTATATGACGTATATTTTTTTGTATCACAAGTAATAGAATCCCTTGAATGTACTGGAAATATTTTTCCATTCACTGTATAAGTTTTTCCACTCCAGTAACCATAGGAATTATGACCTACTGTCCCTAGGTATCTTGAGTCAAGATAAATTACATATTTCTTTGCCATAGCATGCCTCCATCAGTAAATCCATGCTTCTTGCGGCAGGCATTCAAAAAAGGAGTCCAATTTCTTTGTTGCATCCCCATACTCATCAAATTTCTCTTTCTCGGCCCGCTCATATAATTTTTCAATCTCTTTCACCATTTGAAGATATGCTGTATTTTCATCACGCAAGATATCCATAGCAGCTTTCAAACAGTCATAGCGGTACCGCAGGGCAATAAAAGATTGATAAACCCGAAAGCATTGCCGGGCAGACGCAATAAGCTCGTCTTTCGTTAGGCGTTTTAGCACCTTTTTACTTTCATCCTCTGCCCATACATCAGAGCATGAAAGTCCAAAGTAATCCTTCTCATAGGAATCATACCCTAAAAGCCCTCCAAAATCTTCGCCCGCTTCAATTGAAACAAAGAAGTGGTCGAAGCACTTTGGCACCCATTCTTCATGTAAATCTATAATAAGCTGGTCGCATTCCGCACATAAATCGCCAAACATCATCTTAAATTCGTACTCTTCATCTTGATCTCCATCCAAAGCATTGAGCAGACTATCGTCATCGGAATCAAAGTACCAGCGTACATCTTCACATGCCTCCTGAATGTCCGAAAGTTCCATTTCTATCGTCATTAAGTTCAGTTCTTTCACGATTGGTTTTTTGTAACGCAGCTTTTTTGCCTTCATGCGTTTTGCACGATCGGCATCTATGATATTTTCTGTCATAAATATTTTCTCCCTTCCACACTCTTCTTACCATTCAAAAACCGGAAGATTTTCAATTTTCGCTCCATCGCAGTCCAGACAAAGCCATACGCATCCAGCTTTCTCTGCTATTTTTAATACGACAGAAAGATCCTGTGGGATCTTCTTTTCTGCTGTTTCAGGCTCCACGTAAATGAACCATCCGTATTTCCCTTTTTCATAGATTGTCAAATCCAGTAAGTGACTTTCCATTTTTTCTGCCGTATCCTGGCAAATATGTGCTGTTGACAGTGTCAACATCCGATCAATTTCCATTACCGCACCTCCTTTTTTTACGAAAAAAAGACACCAAAAACAAGCGTTTTGATGTCTTTCTATAAGTATTATTCAAAATTAGTTTGAATGAAATTTCTCTTCCAGAGTTTTCTGGAACAAAATATGTCCACAGTACTTTTACTGCAAAAAATATTTCATATAAACCGTATCACAGGTTATAAAAAGTGTCAATCCCACTATTCTTTCTTTTTAATAGCTACCAATACAGCCTCCGGCAGAGAACACTATTTTTTCTACGGTCGTCGTAATGCTTCAAACTTGTGAATATTTATCTCTTGTGTTACAATACAAAGAATTAGCAGGACATAAGGAGTATCACCTAATATGTTTCATATCAATTTTATTCTTTACAAATTTTCGGATTTGTCGCTATACTGTGTTGGTACAAAGGAAGCAATTCATCTGCTAAACCAATATTATACACTCCACAAAGACACACTTATCAAGGAAAGATTTATCCAACGCATCATTTTTAGCAAAATTTATGCTTTTGCCGAAAGTAAAAGTCTTAAATCTCTCTTTAAATGCCAGTCAATCAACAAACAACTAGATCAGGCAGGGCTTCTTATGGATATGGATCAATTTGACGAGGCAATGTTTATTGCCGAACCGCTCAAATGTATCAAGGCACTGGGGGCTACAGACTATTATAATTCAGAAGTTACAATATCTGAATATTGGAGAACACGTTTCCCCTCTCTTCCAGAAAAAGTTATTGTCCCCAGTCCTGATGAACCGATATAACTCTTTCCTCATTCAAAAATGGACACAGTACATAGTTGGTATTCTCCACTACGCACTGTGTCCGTTTATTGCGCTTAGTCGATTATATCTCTACATCAAATTCTTATAATACAGCTTTTTTAAAGTCATCCATGCTTTTTCTCCATAGCTCACATAACCTCCAAATATTCTTTCCATGTATAAATCGTAGCTTTTTTATACTTTCCTGTGTCTGTAATGGAATTACTCCCATCCAAGGAATCCAGATACTGTGTATTCCCTTTTGTTGCAGATATATAGAGATAATAATCTGTTCGCATAAGTTGCTCCTGATCGATCATATTGGAATATTCAAAACTGATCATAGGGAATGCCCCCAAGCGATCTGCCTTTTCTTTTACCAGTCTAAGCAATAATGAGATAGCGTTTTTCCTCTCCTTCCCCGGAAGTCTTTTGATATATGCTCTTTCCAGAAACAGCACCAGCTTTTCATCTGAGCTGTCTACGGCGGTATTCGGTGCCAGATCTGCGAATTGAATACGATGGTTCTCTTGCTCCTTCCATACTTTAGAGCCCTTTGTCAGCCGCAGAATCGCTCGTAATACCGTCCTCTGCTTATAGGTAAGATAAAGAACCTTTTTATTCGAATCAAACGTTGCCAACAGGCACTCTTTATACATCCCACTCTTATAGCTTAGGCACGTACTTTCCGGCACTTCTCCAATCTGCATGACCGGAAGGAAACGGTCTTCCTCCCAAAGATGGAAGTCTCCTTGTTTCTTTTTCATATTTTCCTGCCATGTCTTCTGGGCAGGAAGCGATATATTCCAAGAGAGTTCCCTTTCCAAATCATTCTCATGATATTTCACCTCTCTAAATCGTCCTAAAAGTTCAGCCACAAGAAGCCTTCTCATACTTTCCACATTACGATTGTAGTCTTTGTGATATTCATAGAGGATTTCCGCTCCTCCCTCACACAGGAAAGACAGGATCCGCTCCTTATTCTCCTGAATAAACTCATTTGATAGAGAAAAGAAATCCTTGAGCCAATTCCAATACTGATCAGCCTCCAGCATCTTTCTCTTGGCTTCTTGCACATTCTTACAGCTTTCCAATTGCTCGATATTCTTGTAAAAATACTTCAGTTGAAAATGGTCCCGGATCTCTTTTAAAAAGTGCTCAATTTTTTCCCAAATCAAAAATGTTCTGCAAATATCCTCTGTGCTGACTCCTGCAATATGTCCAAAAACTTCTTTTTTCCATCTGGACAGAGGCATTTCTGAAAGAAAGCTGGCCAATTTTTTCAGTTCTTCCTCTGATAATTTTAAAAAAAGGAACTCACTATTTTCGCATTCCCGGATCACACGTAACCGGTCATCTACCCTTTCATATGCAAGCAGATGATATAGGAAAACATACTGCCTCGAAGGCATTTGCATCAGTGTTTTTACTTCTGCAAACGTATAATTATTACGGCACATATATTTTTTATATTCATCTTCCCATTTCAGTTCTATGCAGTCCTTAAGATCATTTTTATTTAATGAATTGATATTCACATAGTTTTTATAGAAATCTTTATTGGTTAATACCGAGTTATATGGAAGTTTCACCAAAGTCGCAAGATTCTCTTCGCATAACCGTAAAAATGCCTTTTTTCTATTCTGGATTGCATAGATGAACAATTCGTTCATTCTGCCGTACATATCTGAGAACATACTGATATCTTCTCCATATACAGTTGCAACATATGTAATTTTTGACAGCCGCAGTTTTTCCATTTCCGCTATTGTCCAGTTCTTCTTTGCTTGCAGCCTTTTCAGTTCAAAAAGCAGTTTTTCATCTTCTAGCCAATACTGTATTATCAGCCCTCTGTATTGTACATCAAACGGCTCCAAACATTTACATAACAATGTCAGGATTTCTTCAGGAGATTCTTTTAGCTGTCGATAATTTTCCTGGGATAGCTGCAGGCTATCTTTTACATAATCTGAAAGGAACCTCAGTACGTCCCTTAATTTCTGATCCTTTAGTTCTTCATAGACTTCAGGTTTTGATGCTGCAACGCCAAGAAAATCTGATGAAAATAGTTCATCATTTAATATGTGTCTGGAGTCTTCCGGGATAGCAGCCATCCCGCCCGGAACATACTCCTGAACAAAAGAGATACCTCTGTTCAATCTCACTTTATCCTCTTTCTTGAACATCCTCTCTCCATAATACTTTACATAAGAGCATTCATTTTCTTTGTCAATTTCCGTACTCTGCAGTACATCACGAATAACCTCATAGGAATGTCTATATAGTTCATCACAATTTGCTTTTTCTAAAAGCGCTTCCACACGCTCATAAGGAACCGCATCTTCTTCCAGTCTTTCTGCAAGGTCGATCAGTTCTGGATTTTCAATGAATCGGCAGATGGTTTTCTGGTTGTATTTCTTTACCATGCTTGTTCTATTTCTTTTCTGTATTGCATGGATAAAATTACATAAGAAATGCTCCTTATATTTTCCTACATACATCCATCCGATTGGCTGCATTCCCTTATAAATTTGCAAATGCTGCACTATTTTCTGAATCATTTTGTTCTACCTCCGTATTTTTAATGATTTCTATTGCTTCTTTTGCATTTATCGTTCCTAAATCTCTTAGTTTCATGATCAGCGTCAAATATTCACTGCACGCAGTCAGAACATGCCGTTCCATAATATAATGTTTCTGTACAAATTGCTTCACCACTGCAGCATTATTGCGAGATGAACCAAGCCCCAAAATTTCCCATCTGATCTTATCTAAAAACTTCGCTTCGTCCAAGCAGGCTAAATTGGCAATCGTATTCTGAACTTTTTGCTGTTCTTCTCGCTTTTTCTTTTCGGCTACTCTTTTCCGTTCTTCTTCAACTCTCCTGTTATAGGCGTCTATCTCTTCCTGGTTGAAATACAATTTCCGTGCATAATTCATGAAAGAGGCATCCCCATCATATTTTTCCAATTCCTTACACATCTCTCTACCAACATCTTCCGGTATCCATATCTTATTCTCTTTATTTGCCAAAAGATAAAGAAGAAACTCCATATAGGATTCCGTCATTTCCCGGAACACGGCTTCTTCAACCCAGCGAAATAACTGCCGGATCATTCCAACATTTAACTTCCCTTTTAAAAAATTCATGTCTTCAAATTTCCGCCAACTTCCTTTCCTAATATTGACTGTCTGAATCCAAAAATCCGGGATCTGAAAGATATCCTTTAACTTGGCGGCAGAATACTTTTTCGAAAATAAACTTAAGACCCTCATTTTTTGCGGTGAATCTGCCTTTCTTACATATTCACCCAAATACCGTTCATAGATCTCTTTCCTGTCAGGACGTATTGCTCCTTCCAATAAAATACTTTTTGTCAGGCGAACCGGGTCCAGCAGATGTCTATCGCAGAGTTTCTGAAAAATATGGTTATATTTCGCATTGTATTCTTGAAACATCTCTGTCCGATAATCTGTTCCCATTAATCTCCGGTATCTCTCCAAGTAGATCAGCAGCTCTTCTTTTGTAAAATCATTACCATCCAAAGTTTTAGTTACGTAATATCGGAATTCATTTTTACCAAGTTTTTCAAATAGCGGCTCATATTTTACTGTCCGCAGGTCAATATACAGCCATAACGTATTGAAATTTCTGATACTTCGCAGCTCATATAGCAGTACATATACCTTTATATTTTTGACCTGCACCTGACAATGCATTGCCTCAAGAATTCCTTCCTGTCCACCGATATGTACCGGATATTCTTTAAAATCTCGTATCAATTCTTTGCATAGCCGATACACTTCGTCAGGATACTCTTCTTCCTGGTTGCATACCCAGATACAGAAGTTTTCGACTGCCCGTACTGTTGTAATAGAATTGCGTCCTGCGCTATAAGATCCACTCCCATATCGCAGCATCCAGACATTCAAATAAAAAATCTCTTCTTTCTTATATCCATTTTGGGAAAGTATCTCGTAAACTCGGTTCTTCTCATGGGCAAAAGTATTCGGAAGTTTTATGATTGCCTTTAAAAGGGCCAGTTTTCTCCCTCTGGAAGTGCGGATTTGTTCGATGCAATTCCGAATAATCCATTCGTAAATCGGCACATACATATATGCATTTTTTTCTCTTTTCACTCCTAGAAGATCATTAAGACAATTTTTCCATCTTTCCAAGGCTTCCGGTACCTCTTCTTTCATCAATACCAAAACATAAAACAACTCTTCCGGTTTCTGGTACGGATATTCGAATAGCTCATTGCGTAATGTCTCCTTTTCATTTCTGTTGTCTGTCAATATATATAAAGCACTCTTCAGGTAAAGATCCTTGACAGCTTCCTTTTTGCACCGAATTATAAAACTTGCATACTGATCTCCATGGAACATCTCTTTTTCAAATACATCCCTGCAGATCGCAAGAGCAAGTAACAGTGCCCTTCTTTTTTGAAGTGTGTCTTCCGTTTTATCCCTGTATCGTTCCAATACTTCACCGGGATATAAAAGCCCATATATTCCTTCCGAAGATTGTTTCTTTTCTAATAGAAATGGATAGCGTAAAGGCAACTCCTTATAGGTTATACTTCTATTTTCTGTCTTTACCGCATTTAAAATCATCCGTGCGTAACCAGAACATAATCTTAGATCAAGGATACCTTCGTATAATCTTTCCATATTCTTTCCTTTCCTGAAAGATAAAGGAGGAAGCAAAAGCCTCCCCCTTTTATTCACTGTGATTCTTTTTATACTATAGTTCTTTCATAGCGTCCTTCTTAAAACTTCCACGATGCTCACTTCGAATCGCCGGCGTACTTCCTTTTTTTATTTTCTCATAGGTTTCCAGATACCGCTTTTTCCCGGTTTTTGGCAGGAGAGCTTTCCATTCCTCAAAACACATGTCCATATCCAGATACTGGGGATTTAATACCACATACCCTTGCAGAAGCCCATTGATAATCTGAATGAATTCTAATACACTGCTTTTCTCATTTGTACCGCTCAAATACCAATCCTGCAGCTTATCCAAAAAAGCTGTCAATTCTGTGTCTCCATACACCATGGGATAAAAATAAACTGGGTGTGAAGTTTCCTCTTCTTGTACCTGCCATACCCATTCGAACTGAAAATCAGAATACTTTGGAAGTAAATAGTGAAACACTTCGGTTCTTTCAATAAAATGTAAGATCTCAGCTAAGTCATCTGCTGCAATTGTGCGAAACACATAGGGGAATCCATCTACATCGAATCCTTCCAGGTAATAGTATGGATTTTTCTTTTCATCCAGCTTTTGCGCACCCGAAAGAATCCCTTCCCCGTCTTCAAGGATTTCTCTCACGGCATCTGCCGGATAATACTGATCCGCAAACCGTGTCAGGGAATTCGCAAGTTCCTGGTCCTCCCATGTTTCTGCCTGTGATTCCAAATCTTTTATGCCATCAATAAAATCAAAGATTGCTCTGCCAAGGAGTTCCTCTCTTATGTGCTCTCCGGTTTCTGCAGTTTTTGTTTCATCAAGCTCCAGAATCTCACACCTTATTTCGCTTAACTCATCACTGTCAGGTATGTATTGCAAAATTCCAAGAGGTATCTCATCTAAATGTTGCTGTGCATACCGGATTGCTTCCGAGAGCTCTTTAATTTCTTCCGGAAGCTGCAGGGAAGATTGATAAGAGGCCGAACAATATACGGTGCAAGCTAAGATCTTCATATGCACACCTCAAGAAATTCGATTTCCCAGATCAAATTTTCAGGGATATGTGCCAAACCGTTTCGGTAATAGCGGCCTCCTTTTTCTGTAAAGTCCCAATCGGAAGCCTTTCCGTAATCGATCCAGGAACCCTTACCGTTATTCACACGGGAAATCTCATGTTCCGGCTGGTCAGCGACCACAGAGTAAAAACCATTGCTCTGAATAATATGAGGTTCCCGGATCTGCCCAACATACACTTTCTTATGATGGTCTTTGATCATAAAACGCTTTTTCTTTTGCACTGCTCTTTTCACTCTTGATAAATTCATATTTTTCATCCTGTTCTTCCTTTCTCTTATGCTGCATTACGGATCTGCTTTTCCTCTACTACCAGCAGATCATCATATACCTTTTGCGACATTCCATGCCTTTTTATGTAATTTCTCATTTCTTTTGGATTATGAAACAGTTTTGCTCTCCTCCCATCAGAAGTAAATACTCTTCCATCCCAGAATTTTTCTTTTCCTTCCTCACAATCTGCAGACAGAATTGCCCATGCCCTTCTGCAGATTTTAGGATCCATTCCGGTATACCAAAGATGTTTCAAGGCAAAGCTTTCTGCCTCTCTGAAGCTGCCAAAAAATCGTGCTTCCCACTCCTTTCCACACTGGATCCTTCCTTTAAAAATCTGGCGAAAATAAAGATTTTCCCCCAATTTGATCAAATATCCTACCTGAAAAAATCCTCTGATTACATTATTTTCCATAGTACTCTCTCCATATAAAAGTTTCTTCTCCTTCAGTTTCCTATTTTCTGTTACAGGATCATCTGCAATAATCTTTTGCAGATTTCTCCTGGAAGAGCTGATAGATCGCTTGTATTGATACAAGAATTCCCATAAATTTTATGGATTTCTTCCTGGTCTTCTCCAATCGCCGCCACAAGAAGATGGATTCCATCTCTGTGAAGTTCCTTCTGGATCTGTTTTAAATCATCTCTTGCTACTTTGCCTCCATAATCGCTTGCATTTGGTAACCCGTCACAAGTAAAGAATAAGAGCTTCTGCCTTTCCTTTCTTCTTTTTAGTTTTTCCTCCATATACTGCAAAGCTACTCCGTCCCGGTTGGCTCCGCCTGGTTTCATGTCAAGGATCCTTAATTTTTCATGATCTCTGTCCTCAAATTCCATGTAAGAATGAAGGCAAACTGTCTCTTTTCCAAAATGCTCAGGTCTTCGAAAGTCTGTGCAATGCCCATATACGCATACAGGTATTTTCAAATACTGTGCGAATTCTACAATACAAAGTGTAGCCAATATAGAGGCAAGTCTTCTTCTCTCATCAATGGATGCGGACTGATCCATAAGGACTGCAATTGCCGTATTAAAATTATTTTTATCCGAAATTTTCGTTTTAAAAACCCGGTCCTGAGGATCCCACAAGTTTTTCATATCCAGTGATTTTCCAAAGAATTGCTTCCTTCGTATTCTGGATTTTCTGGTCATCAGGATCGGCTGAACCATTACGAGGAATTCACTAAGTACTCTTTGAATTTCCGGCTTTATTTGCTCATACATCAATTCTGCCTTTTTAGATGGCTTATCCTTTCGTATGACTTCCTTGGGAATTGCTTCATTCACCGGGTGGAATTTGACACCTTCCAGGAAATTTTTCAACGCTTCCCGCATTGCATCGGTCATCATCTTCTCTGTTTTTTCTTCTGCAAGCTCATGGCGGATCTTCCTTAACTCCCGGCTGATATCAATTTCCTTTGGAAAATCTACGGATAGTTCTTCCAATGGTTTTTTGTCCTCCGGCTGTACTTCTTTTATTTTTCCGGCTTCTGTAAAATCTTTTATATCCCCGTTTTGTCCATCCGGTCTTTCTTCTCCGTTTTCCTCTTTCCTATCCGCTCCGGTCCATTTCACATCAGAGGCATTCTTTTCTTCCATGCGGTGCTCCCGGCAGATAGGTTCTTCTGAATACTGAGGCATTTGCGTCTGGATCTTTTCTGCGGTTTTCTTTATCAGATCCTCCTGCTTCTCTGGCGGCGTCTGATCCATCATTTCTTGTAATTCCTCAATTTTTTCTAAGAGCAACGGCCAGATAGCAAGCAAAATCTGGTTTGTAGCGATAAAACGGCTGCTCTCTCTTACATCATGGACAGCCTGATGGATCAGCGGCATACATTCTCTTAAAAAATCTGCATATAATTCTATTTCTCCATCCCATGTATTCACACGCTTTGTAAACATATATTCCGTAAGTACGGATGCCATAGTTTTCAGCTTATCGCCGCCTTGGTCCAATTTTTTTACGCTGTCGTAGCGTTCCATCATACGTTTCCGGTTCTCCAATATTCCTCTCCGGATGCTTCCCGGGAATCTTTTCATCATGCGTTCTTCGATATAGACGTCCTCCAGCAATCCATGGAGGGGTGCAGCCATAGCCAGATAGAGTTCGATTGCAATCCTATCTTTTTGCACGAACAGTTCTTTCATCTGCTTCGCATGCAGCCGCTCTTTTTCTGAACGCGGTTCAGGAAAATAAGGATATAGTATCCCATTACTTATCCCTTCAATATATTTTTTTCGCAGATATATACTGGAATAATTCTGATGTCCGCATTCATGCCCCAGTACACCTAAGATACTGTCTCCACGCAATTCCAATGACGGAAAACTCTGTGTAATCTCATTTAACACGTTGATATAAGTATAGGTGCCTTCAAAGTAACCGGCCCGGTTTTCATCCGGTGCTCCATAAGTCCGGACTTTTGCATTGTGACGGTCTGTAATTTCTTTTCCTATGTGATGGAGCAGACGCATAAAACGGGGCGACGTAAAAAACTCATAATCCGAAAGCATCTTTTCCGCCTCAAGCAAGAATCTTTCTTTTTCTTCCATATTCGTTCCTTTCACGCAGTCTGGAACAGGCTCATGCAGGAAGCCCGGATCAATGCACGATCTTCCTCCTCTGTAGAAAGTTTCGCAAGAACTGTGTCCTCAGCTGCTTTGATCACATTATTCAGGCGCATATACTCAATGGTCCAATTTTCAAATTCACGGTATCCGCATACCCCTTTCTTGCCAAATTCTGTTTTCACAAACTCGTCTATCTTGATAAACATATCTGCCATTTTCCGCAACATATCCCTTTCCCTGCATCCGGTCCGGTACATCACACGCTCCACCAGTTCTTCTGCTGTCAGCGGTTTTCTATGCTGCACCTTATTCATCCGGGAGATCACAGAAAAATCCATTTCCCGGTTCGCCACATAATTTAGATTCGTTGTAATAAAGATAATTGCGTTAGGGTCCCGCACGATCGTTTCTCCATAGATGAGGTCGATCTGTTTTGAGTCATCCAGCAAACGGTTCAAGGCACCCAATGTTCCTGGCTCTGTAATCAGAGAAGCCTCCATGATTTCGATAACGGCCGGCATCCGGCATCCTGTTATGATTTCTGATTCCTGCATCACATAGTTGCCCTCCGCTTTTGCCTTCTGATACCCTGCCTGTGCCGCTCTTTCTAAAAGTGTCTGAAATGCTTCGCTTTGTGTCGCATTTTTACTTAGCAAACCGCCCAGCTTCCCAACTGCTTTTTCTGGAGCATTCACAAATTCCTTTAAGGTTGGCATTTCTATCTTCTCCCGAAACTGCTTTCTGGAATTAGGGTAGATGCTCACCACCAGCTTGTTTTCATCTGTATCCGGTCCGCAGTTTAATGCAAAATAGGGAACGCCTAAGATTTGTGCAATAATCTGTGCATCTGTCGTTTTCCCTGTGCCGGCGTCACCTGTAACCATAAATTTCCGAAACGGGGATTCCACAATTGCGGAAAGGATATCCTGTGCATATTCTCCTACTCTCATATCTTCCGGGAGAGCAGGTATTTTGTTCCTATACTGGCTGGGGACATCCCAATTTTGCCCGTACACTTCTTTCAATTCTTTTAACGTCCAGCTCCTTCTCTTTTCTTCTTCTCCCAGAATCTCAAACTTTCCTTTTATCGCTGTGTTCGGTGCATAGAGCTGACTTTGTACAGCTAAAGGGGACAGCATTTCGATTCCATCCTGGTCCAGCTGGGATTGGTCGAAAGGAATTTCCTCGTTGGGATATGCACTGGCATTTACCATTCTTCGGTACAGGTTATCGCAGCAGAGAAAAGCCGCTTTGAGTGCAGCCTTCGGATCCGGCCAGCCCTCCTGCATTTCTTTGGCAAGTATGACAAAATTCTGGGCAAATTCCAGATTATAAAATGCTTCCGCTTTCTCCAGGCTTACATAAACCATCATTGCCAAGATTTCCTGCCCGTCACTTTCTTTCTGGCTGACTGCCGGAAGGGCAGAAAACTCTTTCTGATCGTAAACGACAGATCCATGCATACGTGCGCTTACGGGATTGTAAATGAGCGCATAGGTGTCCCCGCCTTTTTGGTACTCCATACAATAAAAGTTCAAAAGACCATTATGTCCTTTTTGTATTCCGATTGCACCGGAAGCTTGCCGCAAATAAATTCTCGCGACTGCCAGCAACGCATGCAAAGTAGCTGGGTGCAAAGTAGCCTGTTTCCCATCGTTGTACTGTGAAAGCCATCCTGGCTCAAATGTAGTTTTCCGGATTTTTAATTCTTTCATAAATCTGGAAAACGGCTCCGGTATTTCTTCCGCATAGGTCCATGTATCAAATAGTTTCATCTGTGCCATTGTTTTTCTCCTTTCTTTACTGGCAATAGATTTTAGGCACAAAAAAAGACAAGATATAAAATCCTTTCTATACCTTGTCTTCTTCATCCTATATATTTTTTGCAGAATCTGCTAAAGTTTAACTTCTGCATATGCAGAACAAAACTAATATATGCCAGAATTTTTATCCGACATAAAAATGATTACAAACTGATTATAGCATTCCCCCCATCTTCTGTCTATATATCCTGTGCAAACAGTATTCAAACGTACTTCCGAAAATCTACAATATACTTTCTTCCTCGCCAATAAGCTGAACTTTACAGCGTTTCTTATAACAAGCAATACCGTATTTCAGGATTCTGTCGATTCCTTTATTTTTCAGTTCCTCTTCATAATGGGTATTAATGATCTGTTCAAGGGCATTTTTACAGCTTTCTTCCAGGCTCCCATCATGTGCATACTTTATTTCCAATATAATTCCTGTTGCACTATTTTCTGTTTTCACAACAATATCACTGTAACCATCTCCAGTTTCCCGGTTTGAGGAAATTCCCCATTTATCTTTTACACCTAATACTCCCAGTAAAATACCATGATAGAAGTTTTCCTTCATTGGTTTTTTCACAAAAGTATCACGAATACTGATTGTCTTCTTAAGATACTCGGTAAAACATTGTTCTACTTCCTTGGCATCCCCTCTTTCCAGTGCATCACAGAATCGGTTCAGAGTATGTCCATCTTCTTTCACCTGTTCCTTAAAGAATTCCATGATCTGACTGGTGAAAATATTCCGGATCTCCACATTAGGGATTGCCAGAGAAATTTTGTTTCCTTCCGGTCTGCCCTTTTGTGTCAAATATCCTGTTGTAAACAATACACTCCACAGATTATCAATACTGCGGTACATATCTTTATACGTCAGTTCCTGCCTGATTTCTTTTTTTATTTCCTCGCCTGCCACTAAGCGTTCAATCTCTCTTTTTGTTGTTCCATTATCGGACTGTTCAATAAACACTCTCACTGCGTCATTACTACTGGTGTTTATCCAATAATTCTGTGGCAGTGCGTCCGGATTGCTCCTAAGTGTATCGCAGTAATTCAACACATCCCACGGACAGTAGATATCAATATTCCCAAACCGATACCCATCATACCACTCTTTTACGATGTCATAATGATCCATAAGTTCATAATATTGCAAAAGATTTCGAACCTCTGCATCTGTAAATCCAAAGTACTCATCAAATTCCACATCTACAACAGATCGTATTTTTAAATTATTTAATCCAGTAAAAATACTCTCGTTCGGAATCCTCATGCAGCCGACAAGCACTGCAAACTTCAGACTCCGATTGGATTTAAGGGCCTGCTCAAACAGATTTCGAATCAGGAAGGTCATCTGCTCATAATAGCCATTCTCAAATGCTTTTGCAAGGGGAACGTCATATTCGTCGATAAGAATGACCGTGTTTTTCTCATAATGTTTTTCCAATAAGCGGGATAATTCACGAAGGCTTCCAAAAAGAGCTGTTTCATCCATATCTCTTTTTAACAGCTCTCTGAAACTGTTCTTATCATTTTCAGACAATCGTGTGCTTTCCAATAAGTATTCCATTCCTGAAGCAGCTTCATTTATCACCCGGATTGCCATCTTAAAAGCAGTTTCATAAGTTTGTCCGTTGATTCCCTTTAACGAAATAGAGATTACCGGATACTGACCCATATATTTTTCGCATAGTGCTTCTTCATTAATTATCTTCAGTCCTTTAAAGACCGAAGGATCACTATCAATGGAAAAGAAGGATTGAAGCATACTCATATTTAATGATTTGCCAAATCTTCTTGGTCTGGTAAAAAGATTTACTTCTCCCCAGTTATCAAGCAGGTCTTTGATCAATCCAGTCTTATCAATGTAGTAGAAATCATTTTTTCTCAATTTTTCAAAATCGTCTATTCCTGTCGGGAGTTTTCTTTTTAAAAATTCCATTTTTACACTCCATATCATTTTTAAATTTCTGCCATAATTAACTTATTTCATAGAATACAGATGAAGTATCTTATACCGAACAATTAGTTTCTCCCTGCATATTATGAAAGCGACATTGTTTTCCTGGCAATAGAGTTTATCCTCTAAAAAAGACAAGATATAAAATTCCTTCTATATCTTGTCTCCTTCATCTTATTTTTATCAGAGTCACAGAATCTGCAATGATTTTTCTTCTGCTTATACAGAATAAAATTAATATCTACCAAGGATTCTCTATCCAGCACAAAAATAATTGCAAACAAATCATATCCTTGTACTATCCGCTACTATCAATTTCTCCATCTTATTCTGAATGGTTCTCCATTCCTGCACTTCTTTTTCCTATCAATATCTTTTTACCACAAAATGCAAATCCATATTTTCTAATCTGCTCAGGAGAGATTCCTTTTTTGATCAATTCGGTAGCATACTTTTTTTGGTCAATCTGATCTAAGGCTGCTTCAACTGTTTGAGATAAGTCTTTCTCATCATCAGGATCCTGAATTTTAAACTCCATGAGTATTGCCGGATCTTTTTTATTTTTAGGCTCTAACATTACATCATAACGTCCGAAACCACTTTCCCGGTTTGATGTAATAGAATAGCGTTCTTCAAGATCAACAATTAGCCCTAAAACAAACCCGTGATAAAATCTTTCCGGTTCTGTAGCTTCTGACGGCATTTTCCCAGTATCAAAGAAACTGAACACCGAAGTTGCAACCCGGTTCATATATACGTTCATTGCTTTGATATCATCCTGTAAGAGTGCCTTCATAAATTCATTATAATTTGAAGCTGATGGCGAAAACCAGCTGCGAACCATCTTCTTTAACATAATAAGTACTTCAAAATTCGTAATACTCAATTCGTAAATCTGATTCCAGCCTCTACTTGTTTCCTTGACATAACTGCTATTTACTTTCAAATAACCGCTTGCCAGCATAAGACTCCAAATCGCATTTTCATCAATATCTAATTGACCATAAATAATCTGTTCATCAATTTCTGTATATATAGCCTCCTGACGCAACAGCCTTTCAAAAGACTCTTTAATCTGGACATTCCCTTCCTGCAAAACTTTCCCAATCAAATCATTGCTGCTGGTATTCACCCAATACGGTGCTGCCACTTTATTATCTAAATAGTTGATGATCGACCATGGATTATAAATATCTTTTATATCCCCAAAGCAAAACCCATCATACCATTTTTTCACTTCATTTTGTCGATCTTCCAACCCATATTCTTTTAGGGCATTTAATACCTCTTCCTTAGTAAACCCGAAGCAGTCCGCATATTCGTTAGATGTTGTTGTTATAACTTTCAAATGATTCAGTCCTGAGAAGATAGATTCCTTACTGACTCTGGTGATTCCAGTCATAATTCCACGCTCTAAGTCCGGATTATCTTTAAAGGTTGCATTTAACAAGTTTCTTATGAAGTCTGCAAGTTCCTGCCAGTATCCCTTCACATAAGCTTCCTGCATCGGCGTATCATATTCATCCAACAGTATGATTACGTTTTTTCCATAATACCGCTTCAAATAACAGGATAACTTCTTTAGAGTCAAGGTAGCCTCATATTCTGGCATATCTGCAGTGACTTCTAAAAACTCTTCCTTCTCCTGCTCATTTAGTGTGTTCCCGTCTAAAAGGAACCAATATTTTTGATAGAGCATTTGGATTGTTGCACATATTTTTTTTCTGGCATCTTCATAATTTCTTTCCTTAACTGATGAAAAACTTAATGAAACAACAGGATAGGTTCCTTGCAGATTTCGAAAACGTTCTTCTTTCCAGATCTCCATTTCTTCAAAATAATTGTTTTCCGCATACGCAATGGAAAAGAACTGTTCAACCATACTCATAGTCAAAGTCTTACCAAAGCGCCTTGGTCTGGTAATCAAGACCACTTCATCTTTTGAGTCCCACCACTCCTTAATGAATTTTGTTTTATCTATATAGAATACTTTTTCTTTCTGAATTTTAGAAAAATCCTGTAATCCAATTCCTACGACACGTGCCATATCATCATCACCTGCTTTTCCATATTCAAATTCTATATTATTATACTGGAATTTCTCTACTATTACAAGAAGAGCCGCCGCATCTCAGGCACAAACCAAGTGACACGGCAGCATCTCTATGCTATTTTCTCTTCAGATTCTAAATAACGGTAAACCTTCCGCAGTCTGGCTCCAAGAATCGTGTTTCTTCCTTTTCCTTTGCCGGTACGGATTGCCTGAGCCAGCGCTTGTTTACTTCCGACTAAAATCACTTTTCTTTTCGCTCTTGTAACTGCAGTATAATAAAGATTTCTCCTTAATGCTCTCCAATAACAGGATAAAACCGGAATGATCACGATTTCATATTCCGAGCCTTGCCCTTTATAAACGGTAATTGCGTAAGCAAGCTCAAGATCCCAATATTCATTTTCTGCATATGTCTTGATTCGCTCATCACCGAAATCTACATCCATCTGCCAAATCCCATCTTTTTGCCAAATCCGGTCTACTACGCCAATATCTCCGTTAGAAATTTCATCTACATTCTTTGTCTGCATGACCTTATCCTGAATCCGAAAAATCCTGCTTCCGTTTTTGATCTCTCTTTTGCCCGGTGCAGGCGGATTAATTCGATCACGAATCTTTTGGTTTAAAATCTCTGCATCTTCTTTCCGAGCAGTTAATACCTGTACTGCATTTGCTGATTTCTTCCTTCCTTTCCACTCTGAGCAAAACAATTTTTCTATTTTCTGACCTGCCACTTCCTGGTTCTGCGCCGGTACAAAGCAGAAGCAGTCATTATATACCAAATTTGTTTTTCCAAAATTAATCTTCCTGGCATTCTCCAGAATTGTCTGGTTTTCCTGACGGAAACATTGGTCAAGCACTGTAACCGGAATGACCCCAGAAAGGATCAGTTCCCGGAAAACATCTCCCGGACCAACTGACTCCAACTGATCCTTATCTCCTACAAAGAGTATTCTGCTTCCCTTTTTAATCTGTTTAACAAATTTTGCAAACAAATGCATATCCACCATACTGCATTCATCCACAATAATTAGATCATCTGGAAGGCTCTGCCCAGGATTCCATGCATCTTCTCCTGCTTCTCCGGTCAGGCCGATACTTCTATGGATCGTCATCGCAGGATAACCTGTAGTTTCGTACATTCTCTGCCGTGCTCTGCCCGTGGGTGCCGCCAGTAAAGTCATGCTGTCCATATCCAGCATTTCCTGAATCATAACAATAAATCGAAGGATCATCGTTTTCCCGCTTCCCGGCCCGCCGGTGATAATGGAAACTGGATTGTTAAAAGCGTTTTCAATGCCTTTTCTCTGCTTAGGCGTCAAGCAGATCCCTTCTTTTTTTTCTAACTGGTGTATCTTTTCCTTTACATTTCTCTGTGGCACCTTGCATTTACAAAGCATGGCTAACTGGAGAGCTGCTCCCTGCTCATCTTCATAATTTTTTCGAAGATAGATTCTCCGGTAACTGCATACTAATGGTTCATTCTTTCCTAACAGAGAATTTCCTGCATCCCGTATTTTCCGCTCTGTTACTATGGAATCTTTTCCTTTTTGGCGGATTAAAGTACGGACTTTTTGCAAAATTTCGGGCACTTCCAGATAAAGATGTCCTTCACTCTCTGCAGCCTGCAGAACATAAAGAATTGCCGCACGAAGGCGGAGTGGGTTATCCGGTTTAAAATTTTTCACCTTTCTCGCTATTGGATCTACAGTTTGAAATCCAAAACCTTCAATTTCACATAAGCGAAATGGATCTTTTCTTACAATACTGACCGCAGCGTCCCCGAAATGTTCCTGTATCTTCTGCAGCTTTTTCGGTGTTACTCCTGCTGATGAAAGAAAAAGGGAAAGTTTCCGAAGACTTTCACTTTTTCGGTAACTTTCCTTGATCTCTTCCAATTTTCGTTCTGAAATCCCAGGGATTTCTAATAGTCTCTGGGGGCATTGCTCAAAAACATAAAAAGTATGCTTTCCAAATTTTTCTACGATCCGTTCTGCAAGTGCCGGTCCAATCCCTTTGATCAGTCCTGAGCTTAAATATGCTTTCACTCCTTCACCAGTCGTTGGCAGATGTATCTGCACAGACTCTACATGGAATTGTTCCCCATATTTTGCAGAGTCCTTCCATTTACCGGAAAAAGAATAGTTTAGTCCGGATTCCTGGGGAAGCTCATATCCTACAGCGATAAACTGACCGTTTTCTTTCTGAGCTTTTTCAGGAAGCGGTTCATCTGTTGCATAGGTTGCAACGGTATATCCATTCTCACTATTATAAAAAACCGTGCCACAAAATCTGCATTCCACTTATGGCTGCCTCCTTCTTCTGCTGATCCACAGATATTTACCATTTACCTTTGCCTGAATCTCTCCCTCTCTGTTGATAATTGCACAAAGCGCTTGCATCTCCTTTCCTGGGAAATCACGGATTGCAGCAACTCTTGCGAAACCTTCCTTTGATTTCATGCTGCACATCCCATCTTGAGCAACCGAAAAGGAAAATACACGCTTGTTTAAAAGACTTCGGGAAATATGTAAGATACGGTTTTTACCTGTTAACTCATACCAGTCTTCTACTTCCTGCGGCACTTTTACCGTCTTATTCTTTCTATGTTCTGTCCCCTTTCCTAGCGGATTCTCTCCCGATACTGTCTTAGGCTTTTCCTGTGGGGTAAGCTGTTCATCCGCTTTTTTTGCCTCATGCTCTGCAGTCTGCGAAGGAGTCGGACGTTTCTCTGACTCCTTTGTTTCCTTTTTTGAGTGCTGTGAAAAATCATGCGGTTTCTTTGTTTCTTTCTTGCACGATTCACTCTGTGCTTTTTTGTCTTTATTTCCATCTTCCGTTCCTTTCTTTTTCCATGGCTGTTTGATCAAACTATATACCAGCAGAATCGGCACTGTAAGCGACAGGGTATTTAAGATAATCGCAAGAAAAAAGGGCCATAAAAATGGTCCTAAAAGAAAACCTACGATACCAGCCGCAATACAAAAATCCCGATATTTCATGATAAATGCTTTCCATTTTTTCTCCATTGAACTTCTCCCTTTCTCAGGGAAGAAGTACTTCCCTGCTGTTAATCAAATCCAAAATTGTCTTCTTCTTCGCCAAGTGTCTCGAACTCATCGTCTATTTCCCTGGACTTTCTCTCATTTAGTCCCACCACTTTTTCTCGTTTGGACGAAGGCTTCTTCCTCGACACATTTCTCTTTACTTCTTTTTGCTTCACACTGCCGCTTTTTCTTTTATTCCGATCCGCAGTTTTCCGTTCTGCCGGGCGCCGACGCCTACGGGTAGAAGTGCCGCCTCTCTTCCTGGATTTTGGTAGATCTTCTTCATATTCTTCTTCATCCTCTTCTTCCTCTTCATCGTCCTCTTCATCATAGTCCTCATCATAGTCTTCCTCTTCGTCTTCATCATCATAAAATTCGTCTTCATCATAATCAGAATCCTCTTCATCGTTGCGTTCCCGCATGAGTTCTATCCGCTCAATAACAAGGACATCTCTATAGATCATTTCTCCGTCTTCATCTTCATAATTATTATTCTTTAAAGCTGCACGTATCAGAACATAGTCTCCTTCCTGAATATATCTTCTGATATATTTTGCACTGTCATCGTAGGCAGAACAGGAAAAATAGTCATATTTCTGACCGTCTTTTCCCATATATCCCCGCTTGACGGAAATACGAAAATTAGCGGCTATCCCCTTTTTCCGGGTGTCCCCTCTTCTTTTCTTCTTTTTGGGGAACGTATTAAACGTCGGCTCCGTTGCTATATAGCCGGACATCAATGTAACGTTCATGCTGTACCTCCTTGTCATCTCCGGCAGGCTAAAGCAGCCTGCCAGAGAACATAAAAAAAGACATTGTAAGATTTCCTCCTAAATGTCTTATCCTGCCTGCATTGATTCCAGGTCATATCTAAAATCTGTTCCGATCAGACGTATGATTTCCCGAATGATCTCACGGAATTTTGTTCCTCCATCCTCGGGCTGTTTCCCTTTCAAATACTCCGGCCAGAACGAATCATCATAAAATTGTTCCACACTGGCAAAGGGTGATACCGCATTCGGCTCTTTCCCAATCATACCGAACTGTCCACACGTACCTTCCTCAGACAATTTTAAATGAAGGACTTCACCACAGCCTTCTCGATTCATCTTTAACCATACTGTCTGTTCAATCGGACGGATATTGCCATGCACCAGATAAATATCATTCCCGTTGCGATACCAGAAGATTTCCCCACACAGACCATTTTCAAACTGTGATGTCACACAGATGCTTTTTTCCGGAATATCCTGAAAACGAATGTAATCTGAAACCGGGATTCCCGTTCTCTGCCGGTGTGCCTCTTTTCTTCCTACTTCCTGCCGGCACTGTTCCATAAGCCTTGTAGTTTTTTCATAATTTCTATCCTTTATACTGCTTTTCATCCTGATATCCTCCATTTCTTTAATTATTTTTGCTTTTACCAACTTGATCATGCTGCGGCATGACGGAACTGTTCTGCATATTTTTCATATCCATCTGGATCCAACTCCCGCAGCCTTTCTTCGTTAAAATGCACCTCCGGATACCTGCAATATCCGCTGCAGCATTCTCTTCCGGTAACTCGTCCGAGATTATTTTTCTTGATCCAGTCAAGGATCTTTTTCCCATGATTGTTTGTATCCACATAAGAGCAATCCTTTTCACACATTTCCCAAAGATTTACCGTAAGTGTAGCCCACAGTTCCGGATATCCTTCCATCCAATCGTACATCTGGATTGCAAGGTTTCCGTTATTCAGATAGCTGCTCACTTTTACCTGGATCGGATACTTTTTCCCGAAGGCTTCATACTCAAGCATTACCGGTTTCTTCATGGATCTGAGTTCTTCGTACACTTCATCGCTAACGCCCTCCCAGTACAGACAGTTCCAATCCGGCATAGGCGGTTCATACTTGTCCAGCACCTTTGCTTCGATCACTTGAAGTTTCGGGACCTTTTCCATCCCTTTTTTTACCCGTCGTAGGAGCGGACGGATATTATCTTCCAAAAAAGCTTTATCCGGGCAAATGTCAATCACTGCGTCTTTTAATGCTGTCAGAAATTTCTTTCCATCTAATGTCCTGATTTCTGAGCGTTCTGCCATCTGGTTCATTTTAAGAAAACTGATAATATTTCCTTCTGTTGCCGGGAAGATCACACTTTCTCCTGATCCCATAATGCTGCTGATCCCTTTCAAATACTGCTGATTCATTCCATCATCCTCCATTTCTTTTCTCTAGCGTTTCTGATACTATGGCAATTTTTAATCCTCCTTTTTCCTTTTTTCTGAATAAAAAAGGCACTTAGAATCTTTCATTCTAAATGCCATAATTTTATTTCTATTCAGTTTGATAGAAGCTGCCATTGCTTCTTAAAAATGTGCTTCCAGAATGGTTCTGGAAGGAAATTCATTTACTCATAGATTTTAATTCTAAGAGCATAAAATTATATTCAACTATACCTTAGCACAGGATATGGTATGTGTCAACAATTTGCCACTACATCTTGTAATAAGTCCAGTAAATCATCCGAACTTTCTCCCGCATTTTGGGCAGTCTTTTACCTGCACCTCACAGAATGGTTCCATATCGTTCTTCTTAAAAAAGGACATGACGCCAGTACTGTTTATAAAAACTAATAGGTCTCCTGATTCAAACAATGCCTCATCGCCTTCACAGTATTGGCATCCTGGCTCTTTAGACCTATCCTCCTGTTCCAGGTACTCTACAAAATCATAAATGGGGACAGTCTCCAATGATTTTTGATTCCCTGCCATAACAGATGCCTCACGCTCTGTAGCATAAATCAGGCTGACAAATTCTGTAATACTTTCGCAATCAGCCATCTTTCTCCTAAGTTCATCATAAATTCTCATGCCCGTGTCATATCCCCCACTGTTTTAGAAATCAATATTTCCTGCTCATTTACCACATTCCATTATCGAAACTTTTAAGATCACAGTTCTTATACTGTTTGTCACATGGTCAACGACATATTATAAATTTAATTTATGTCCTTGTCAACGCAAAATCTCTTCAATTCCGACTTAATTCAAAACAGTTTTTTGTAATTTCCCGTCATCATCTATTTAATCAAAATTCTTTTCCATAACATCACTTCTTTTTAGCTGCTGTTTTCATTTTTTCAAAACTCTCTGTACTTATCACATGCTCCAGCCGGCAGGCATCGGCCTCCGCTGTCTCGGGGTCAACGCCTGCTGCGATAAGCTGCTCGGTAAAGAAGCAATGGCGCTCGTAGATTTTTTCGGCAACCTCGCGGCCCGCATCAGTCAGATGAAGAAAGTGATCCTCGTCCATTGTGAGAAAGCCGCCATCTTTCAGCGTATTGACTGCCACGCATACACTCGGTTTCGACACCCCCATGTGACGGGCCACATCTACGGAGCGCACTATGCCAAGTTTTTTTTGAAGAACAAGGACACTCTCCAGATAGTCCTCACCGGATGCATAAAGTTTCATAAGGGTCTCCCTTCACTATTAAGTCAGGCTCCATCCAGCAGCACTCTTTCGGATATTGACGAAATCCTGATAGATACCCGGCTGCTCCAGAAGTTCCTCGTGGGTG
>PPYE01585206.1_pt1 | contig 25052 bp, 38 predicted proteins | sample 1559881 | NCBI WGS metagenome assembly PPYE01 (sample SAMN08240022, study PRJNA423297) | Human gut metagenome, whole genome shotgun sequencing project. | reverse complement strand
GGCTTTGCATGTTCGATTTTAACAAACCCAAAATTCAAATCACAGAAATGTCTGATGATAAGAGATATGGGAAATTCGTTGTGGAACCACTGGAGCGAGGATATGGTATCACTCTCGGCAACTCTTTAAGAAGAATCATGCTTTCTTCTTTACCGGGTGCTGCAGTGAGCCAGGTCAAGATTGACGGTGTTCTGCACGAATTCAGTTCGATTCCGGGTGTAAAAGAGGATGTGACACAGATTATCATGAATCTGAAAAACCTGGCGATCAAGAACACAAGCGACAGCACAGAACCCAAGACCGCTTATATCGAGTTTGAAGGCGAAGGTGTTGTCACAGGCGCAGATATCCAGGTGGATCAGGATATCGAAGTCCTGAACCCAGAACAGGTAATTGCCACCTTAAACGGCGGCACAGGATGCAAATTCAATGCAGAACTGACAATTACCAAGGGTCGCGGATATGTCAGCGCTGACAAAGGAAAAACAGACGATATGCCGATTGGTGTGATTGCTGTTGATGCAATTTATACTCCGGTAGAGCGTGTGAACATGACTGTTGAAAATACCCGTGTTGGTCAGGTTACTGACTTTGACAAACTGACACTGGATATTTACACCAATGGTACCCTGGACGCCGATGAGGCAGTCAGCCTTGCGGCTAAAGTACTGAGCGAGCATTTAAGCCTCTTTATTGATCTTTCTGAAAGTGCAAAGACTGCAGAAGTCATGATTGAGAAGGAAGATGACGAGAAGGAAAAAGTTCTGGAGATGAATATCGATGAACTTGAGTTGTCCGTTCGTTCCTACAACTGCTTAAAACGTGCTGGTATCAATACAGTAGAAGAACTTTGCAACCGTACTTCGGAGGATATGATGAAAGTCCGTAACCTGGGACGCAAATCTCTGGAAGAAGTGCTTGCGAAGCTGAAAGAATTAGGCTTACAGTTAAATCCCAGCGAGGAGTAAGCCTCTGATAAGAATTTATGGGCAAAAAGCTATATGTCAGTAAGACCAAAGAAGCATGGCATATGGTTCCACAAATGGAGGAAATATTGAGATGGCAAAATATAGAAAATTAGGCAGAACATCTGACCAGAGAAAAGCATTACTGAGAAATCAGGTGACAAACCTGTTATACCACGGAAAAATCGTTACCACCGAGACCAGAGCAAAAGAAGTTCGCAAGATTGCTGACGGATTGATCGCTATGGCAGTGAAAGAAAAAGACAACTTTGAGACAGTTAAAGTTATGGCAAAAGTTCCGCGCAAAGATGCTGACGGAAAGAGAGTAAAAGAAGTTGTTGATGGTAAGAAAGTTACCGTATATGACGAAGTGGAAAAGGAAATCAAAAAAGATGCTCCTTCCAGATTACATGCAAGAAGACAGATGCTGAAGGTTTTCTATCCGATTAAGGAAGTTCCGGCTGCAGCTGCTGGTAAGAAGAAAAATACCAAAGAAGTGGACATGGTAGATAAAATGTTTACTGAGATCGCTCCGAAATATGTTGACCGTAATGGTGGTTATACTCGTATCATCAAGATCGGACCGCGTAAGGGCGATGCTGCTATGGAAGTGGTATTGGAGTTAGTTTAATATGAGTGTTGGGCCTCTGGGGGAACCTGGGGGCCTTTTTTCGTATGATGAGGGGGACGGACGGGGAACCCGCGGCAGGGAGCAGCCCCTGTGGTATCTTGAGAGTGTCATGCGGGAAATGTGGGTTGTATAATTGGGGGTTCGGTAGTAAAATAAGCTGGAGATGGAAAGGGAGGATTGGTTATGGGTAAGAGGATGTTGTTTATTTTTAATCCCAGGGCTGGGAAGGGGAGTATTAAGAACAGGCTGGTGGATATTCTTGATATATTTGTGAAGGCTGGGTATGAGGTGACTGTGCATCCTACGCAGGCTTATAGGGATGGGCAGAGAGTGGCAAGGCGTAAGGGGGGAGAGTATGACCTGCTGGTTACCAGCGGGGGGGATGGGACCTTAGATGAGATCGTGACGGGGATCATGGAAGGGGGACATTCGACTCCGGTGGGGTATATTCCTGCGGGGAGTACAAATGATTTTGCCAATAGTCTGCATGTGTCTAAGAATATGCTGGAGGCGGCTGTGGATATTGTGGAGGGAAGGGCGCACGCTTTTGATGTGGGAAAATTTAATGATGACTTTTTTGTTTATATTGCGGCGTTCGGGCTGTTTACGGATGTTTCTTATGAGACGAACCAGGATCTGAAGAATATTCTGGGGCATGCGGCTTATATATTAGAGGGAACACAGAGGCTTTTTAATATCAGGTCCTATAATATGGCGGTGGAGAGCGCGGAATGTAACATGGAAGGGGAATTTATCTTTGGGATGGTGAGTAATGCCACTTCTGTGGGAGGGTTTCGGAAGCTGACAGGGCCGGATGTGATGCTGGATGACGGGGTGTTTGAGGTTATGCTGGTGCACAGGCCTAAAAATATACTGGAGCTGAATGAGATCATTGCGTCTCTGCTGGGTGGGGCGGATACGAAGCTGATCGAGTCGTTTAAGACGTCTTCGCTGAAGATTTCCTGTGACGGGCCTGTTTCCTGGACTTTGGACGGGGAATTCGGAGGAGAGCACAGGGATGTGGAAATTACGAATATGAAGCATGCAGTACAGATTATGATCAAAGAGGATGAGACGGTGCCTCTGATCAATACGCTGGAATAGGGATACCACTTCTGCACACATTGGAATACTATAATAGAAAAAGAAACTAATCAGGTGTGCAATGAATTCTCTGGCTGTTTTAAAGGGTATATTATTGATTCTTGCACTGACCATGGATTCTTTCGTGGTCAGTTTTGCTTATGGGGTTAGTAAGACTAAGATGCCTTTTGGTATTGTGATTTGTATGAACCTGCTGATGAGTACAATTTTGGGTACCGCTATTTTTATGGGAAGCCGGCTGGCAGCGCTGCTTCCGGAAGGAGTTACGGGGAGACTTGGGTTTCTTCTGCTGTTTGGGATTGGATGTTACAGGCTTTTTTCTTATTTTTTGAAGAAGGGGAAAGCGGATACAGATAAGGTGAAGGCGCTGAATCTGCTGGAAGGACTGGGGCTTGCTTTTATTTTGTCTCTCGACAGTATTGCGGTGGGCATCGGGACCGGACTGGTGCAGTCCGGACAGGTGATGCTGGTCATGGGCTCTTTTCTGGCGGGTATCGCTGTGATGGAGGCGGGTTGGATGCTGGGACATGGGACCAGGCATATACTGAACCGGGACCTGTCCTGGCTTAGCGGAGTGTGTCTTCTTCTGCTGGCAATTGGCTCCCTGCGGGGATGAATTGTAAATTTTTTCTTGATTTTTAGCGGTTTTTGAGGTATCTTAGAAGCAGTTTCAATGACCAGGTGTCTCCGCGGGTCTCAGGTGCGGAGACGTATGACTTGTTAAGGGGTAGATATGGGGCCTGGGAGAGATGTAGTATGGGGCAGCACAGTAAGGAAAGGAAAAACATATGAGCGAGTATACAAACGTAGCTGAAATTTTTGGAGAGGACGTGTTTAATGACACTGTCATGCAGCAGCGTCTGCCGAAAAAGGTTTACAAGGATTTGAAACAGGCGATCCTGGAGGGGAAAGAACTGTCTCCTGAGATTGCTGATGTGATTGCCCATGAAATGAAGGAATGGGCTATAGAAAAAGGAGCAACACATTATACACACTGGTTTCAGCCGCTGACAGGCGTGACTGCTGAGAAACATGATTCTTTTATTACAGCACCGCTTCCAAGTGGAAAAGTCCTGATGAGTTTTTCAGGAAAAGAGTTGATCAAGGGTGAACCGGATGCGTCTTCCTTCCCGTCCGGCGGGCTGCGCGCCACTTTTGAGGCCAGGGGTTATACGGTCTGGGACTGTACCTCTCCGGCATTTGTAAGGCATGATGCGGCAGGTGCCACACTCTGTATTCCTACAGCCTTTTGCTCCTATACCGGGGAAGCTCTTGACCAGAAGACCCCGCTGCTGCGTTCCATGCAGGCTGTCAATAAACAGGCACTGCGCCTGATCCGCCTTTTTGGCGATACAACAGCCAAGAAAGTTACCCCCTCCGTGGGAGCGGAGCAGGAGTATTTCCTGGTAAGTGATAAGAATTTTATGCAGAGAAAGGATTTGACTTTTACAGGGCGTACGCTTTTCGGAGCCATGCCTCCCAAGGGTCAGGAGATGGATGACCATTATCTGGGAACCATCCGCCAGAAAATATCTGCATATATGAAGCATGTAAATGAGGAACTGTGGAGACTGGGCGTTACCTCCAAGACACAGCATAACGAGGCGGCTCCGGCACAGCATGAGCTGGCTCCCATCTATGCGGAAGTCAATGTAGAGGTTGACCATAATCAGATCATAATGCAGACGCTGAAGCGTATAGCCTCCCAGCACGGGATGAAATGTCTGCTTCATGAGAAGCCGTTTGCAGGCGTAAATGGTTCCGGTAAGCACAACAACTGGTCCCTGACAACGGACACAGGTGTAAATCTGCTGGATCCGGGTATTACACCTCATCAGAATATCCAGTTCCTGCTTGTTTTAAGCTGTGTATTGAAGGCCGTGGACAGACACGCTGCACTGCTTCGGGAATCCGCCGCAGATGTGGGAAATGATCATCGTCTGGGCGCAAATGAAGCTCCTCCGGCCATCATCTCTGTATTCCTGGGAGACCAGCTTACAGATGTTATGAACCAGTTGATCACAACAGGAATGGCTGACCACAGCATTGAGAGCGAGAAGCTGGAGACCGGTGTAAAATCCATTCCCGAGTTTATGCGTGATACCACAGACAGGAACAGAACCTCACCTTTTGCCTTCACGGGCAATAAGTTTGAATTCCGTATGGTTGGTTCCAGGGACTCTATTGCGCCGGCCAATATGGTATTGAATACCATTGTTGCCCAGTCCTTCAAGGAAGCCTGTGATGTGCTGGAGAAGGCAGAGGACTTCGATATGGCAGTCCATGACCTGATCAAGAAGAATTTTACAGAGCATCAGAGAATCGTATTCAACGGAAACGGATATTCCGAGGAGTGGGTGGAAGAGGCTGCTAAGAGAGGCCTTCCCAATATCGGATGCATGGTGGAAGCGGTGGAAGCCCTGACCTATGAAGAATCCGTGAGCCTGTTTGAGGAGTTCGGCGTATTTACAAAGGCTGAGCTGGAATCCAGAAAAGAGATCAAATACGAGACATATTCCAAGGCTATCAATATTGAGGCAAGGACTATGATAGATATTGCCAGCAAACAGATCATTCCGGCAGTGATCAAATACACGAAGAATCTGGCGGACTCCATCAATGCAGTGGTGTCAGCAGGCATTCTGGATGTAGATGTGCAGACAGAACTGCTCAGGGACACATCCGGCCTTCTGAAGGATACCAGGAATGCGCTGAACCACTTAAAAGAAGTGGCAAAGACAGCAGCGGACATGGAGGAGGGAAGAGACCGTGCCTTCTATTACCGTGAAAAGGTAATGCCGGCAATGGAAGCCCTGCGCCGTCCTGTGGATGAACTGGAAATGATCGTGGATAAGGATATCTGGCCCATGCCGTCTTATGGGGATCTGCTGTTTGATGTATAAACGGCTGCCGGGAATCATTATAAATAATACAGGAAAAGGTGTTCCGGATACAGATTCGGAACACCTTTTGTGTTATAATAATAAAAGCGGTGTTGCATCTGCAACAGACTGGAATCCATATGGGATGATATAATCGGATAAAAGTTAGAGATTCATATGTGAAGAAGTATTATGTAATTACCCTGACGCAGGGCAGGAGTAGAATAAACAGGTGAGAGGAATCAGACATGGAGAAAGAATTGGAATTTTTACGGGAACAGGGCGTGGACAGCGGACTCATTGACGGCGTGGAGGAATTTCGGGCAAAATATGATGTGGCAGAGGAGGCAAAGGGGCGTGTGATCTGCCCGGATATGCCCTTTTACGGCAGGGAAGTTCTGGAAATGGGAATCGCTGCTCTTTTGGAAGGGGAGAACCTGCTTTTGACAGGCCCAAAAGCTACAGGAAAAAATATGCTGGCGGAAAATCTGGCCTGGATTTTCGGACGTCCGGTGTACAATGTTTCTTTCCATGTAAATACCAACAGCGGTGATTTAATAGGAACAGATACATTTGTCAATAATGAGGTGGAGCTGAGAAAGGGAAGCATCTACCGGTGTGCCGAGTTCGGCGGTTTCGGAGTCCTGGATGAGATCAATATGGCAAAAAATGATGCGGTTTCCGTTCTTCACGCCTCCCTGGATTACAGGCGCTGCATTGATGTGCCCGGATATGACAAGATTGACCTGCACGACGCAGCACGCTTTATCGGAACCATGAATTACGGATATGCGGGAACAAAAGAACTGAATGAGGCCCTGGTCTCCCGTTTTCTTGTGATTGATATGCCGCCTCAGAATGAGGAAACCCTGGAATATATATTCCGGAGAAAATTCCCCAGTATCAAAGAAAACGCCCTGAAGCAGTGGATTGGGCTGTTCATGGACCTGCAGACAAAGGCAGGCAACAGTGAGATCACCACAAAGTCCCTTGATCTGCGGGGAATGCTGGGGGCGCTGAAGGCGGTTTCCTGCGGCCTTGGCCCGGCGCTTGCTGTCCGTATGGGGGTAGTCAACAAATGCTTTGACGTGTTTGAAAAAGAAATCGTCCAGGATGTGGTTATGACAAGAATACCGGAATCCTGGGCCACAGAGGATGTGTTTCAATGAGAGAAGAATTTGAGCTGGAGCTGGAAAACAGAATCCGCAACCTCATGTGGACGGTCAGCGGGGATTATACCCTGGATGTGAAGCCGGATCTTGACAGTTTCCGGCGTTCCAGGTATATTGCCCTCTATGACGGTATCAAACAGGGGGCATTTGCCCGCTATTTTGACCGGGAGGAGCTATCTCTTTATCTGGTCAAGAAAATATACCTCCATGCTTCGGAAGGGGAGCTTATAAGCCTTGCGCAGCTCTGTATTGAGTGGGCCGTCTGTGACCGGATCATGGAGGAGAGAGAAGGCGTAGGGGAGATCAGAAGAAGAGCTTTTGAGGACACCCTGGAGCTGGATTTTTCCCAATTGGTAGGATATGAGGCAGGGCGGTTAAAAATCTCCCTTTTTAAGGAGGCTCTGAACGGAAAGGAACCAGCCACGGACAGACTCCGGGGCTTCATGGAGAGAGTCTATGAGCTGAAAAATGCCGCAGATACTATGGAAGTCATACGGACAGTGGATTTTCTTTATAATGAGATCGTGGATCCGCAGTTTGAAAAGCAGCATGGTTCCCTGGAGCGGGTGCTGGCGGTCACCCTGGAGGAACTGACAGAGTTTTCCTGGAAGGATTATCTGGAGGAGGAAGCCCTCGAGGAGACATTTTCCGCTTACCTGGACAAAGTGACGGAGAGCATGACCAACCTGGATATGATGGAGCAGGAAAAGCAGCAGGAGAAGGAAGAGGACGGGGAAGAGGAGAACACCAACAGGAAAAAGGTGCTGGTGGTGGATGAAAAGGCCCTGGAGCGCATGTACAGCTATGTACAGAGAAATTACGGGAAGACTTTTCTGACAGAACCGGAGGAAAAACGCCTGAACTATTTACTGTGCAGGGGAATCCATGCAGACTGCAGCCTGTATTTTACGGAGGGAGTTTTAAAGAATCCGGTGCTCCGCAATTACCAGTATGAATATGCGAAAAAACAGAAGGATAAGAACCTTTATGCCTATCACAATAATCACAGAATGGTGAAAAATAATATCTGGACGCTTACAGACATGCTGAAAAAAGCGTTTACCATGCGGGATGAGACAGATGAAGTGCTGTCCGACGGGGGCAGGATTATCCCCTCTCGGCTGTGGAGGATCGGCAGGACAGATGACGCCAAGTTCTTCGTACGGGAACTGAAGCAGGACAACAGTGATTTTGTGGTGGATGTGCTCATTGATGCCAGCGGCTCCCAGAGGAGCCGGCAGGGACAGGTTGCCATGCAGGCGTATATTCTGAGTGAAGCCCTGAGCAATGTGAATATACCCCACAGGGTGATGAGTTTCTGTACCTTTTGGGATTATACGATTATGCACCGTTTCCGCGGTTATGAGGACGACAGGAGTGCAAACAGTAATATTTTTGAATATATCACATCCTCCAACAACAGGGACGGACTTGCCCTGAAGGCTGCAGGCCACGAACTGCTGAACCGGGACGAGGAACACAAGGTTCTGATCGTGTTAAGCGACGGGCGTCCCTATGATGTGATATTAAACCGTCCAAATGCCAGAAACCCGCAGCCATACCAGGGAAAATACGCCATCTCGGATACGGCCTTTGAGGTGCGGAGACTGCGGAATCAGGGTGTGTGTGTCCTGGGGGTATTTGCAGGGGAGGAGAAGGATCTTCCGGCGGAGAAGAAAATCTTTGGGAAGGATTTTGCCTATATCCACAATGTAAATGGATTCTCCAAAGTGGTGGGAAGATATCTGATCCGGCAGTTGGAGAAAGAGGAATAGTACAAACGGCAGAGGCCTTCGGTGATACGGAGGAATCTGCCGTTATTTTTTTTATCTTTTCTTTCTTATGGACGCGGGCGGGTTTAACGGATATAATAGATGAAAAGCAGCCGGGAAGAGAGCTGCCGGGTTAAAAAGAGCGAAAAAGAAAGGTTGTTATATATGGAAAACAAACTGGAATCAAAAAAATGTCCTGTGGTAAAAAAATGCGGAGGGTGCGGCTGCAGAGGCATTTCCTATGAAGAAGAGACAGATATCAAGGAAAAGAAGGTAAGGAAGCTTTTAAAGGGAATCTGTAAAGTAGAGACGATCGTAGGCATGGAGAATCCTTATCATTACAGGAACAAGATACATGCCTCCTTTGCCCGCCTCCGGGACGGCAGTATAGTTTCCGGAAAGTATGCGGAGGGGACGCACAGAGTGGTGCCTGTGGATGACTGCCTGATTGAGGATGAGAAGGCAGATGCCATTGTGAGGGATATCAGGGGACTTTTAAAATCTTTTAAGACCAAGATTTATAATGAGGACAGCGGATTCGGGCTTCTGCGGCATGTCATGGTGCGCAGAGGATTCAGAAGCGGGGAAATCATGGTGGTTCTGGTATTGGTTTCTCCTATTTTCCCATCAAAGAATAATTTCGTGAAGGCCCTTAGAAAGCTCCATCCCGAGATTACGACCGTGATCCTCAACGTAAATGACAAGAGGACCAGCATGGTGCTTGGGGAGCGGAATATCACCATTTACGGGAAGGGCTATATTGAGGACGAGCTGTGCGGATGTATTTTCCGCATTTCACCTTCCTCTTTTTACCAGGTAAACCCCATGCAGACGGAAAAATTGTATGGAAAAGCCGTGGAATTTGCCGGGCTTACAGGGAAAGAGCGTGTGATCGACGCTTACTGCGGCATCGGAACCATTGGTCTCATTGCCTCAAAACACGCAAAAGAAGTGATAGGCGTGGAGTTAAATAAGGACGCAGTGCGCGACGCCGGCATCAATGCAAAGAGAAACGGCAGCAAAAATTTCCGGGCATTTCAGGGAGACGCCGGGGCATTCATGGTGCAGATGGCCGAAGCAGGAGAACAGGCAGATGTAGTTTTCATGGACCCTCCAAGAGCAGGCAGTGATGAGGCTTTCCTCTCATCTGTCGTGAAGCTGGGTCCGAAAAAGGTAGTATACATTTCCTGCAATCCGGAGACGCTGGCAAGGGATCTGAGGTATCTGGTTAAGAAAGGGTATCAGGCGGTGAGGGCGGTGCCGTATGATATGTTCGCTTGGACGGACCACGTTGAGACGGTAGTATTGATGTCAAGGGTGGAGAAATAAAAGAGCGAAAAAGTGTAGAAAACAAGGGGTTTCCGGGAATCCGGAATTGCCAACGGGTAGTTCCAGCTCCCGGATTTTTTGCGCTTCATAGTTCTTTGGAAACTGGTCTACGGCGAAAATTGGCGTAGGGTTGAGTTGACAGGTTGGATATTGGGTAGGTTGTGGAGATAGCATTGTTATAGGTAGGTTGAGGAAACAAGATGGACAATATAAGGCAGCACTATAATACAAAATCAAAAACCGCAGACTCCATTCTATGGGGTGACTGCGGCTTTCCATCATTTTATGATATCCATAAGGTCAAGCAGGATTTTTCGCTGCTCTTGGGTAAAGGTACTCCATTTTGAAAATAGCAGCCTCTGTTCCTGCAGTGTCTCATTGTCTTCAAAATCCTCAAAGAACTGAGACAGCGTAATGCCAAACGCCCTGCATACAGCCTCTAGTGTCGGCAAAGTCGGAGCATTGCTGCGGTTGAACATATTTGTAACTGTGGAATGAGAGAGACCAGCTTCCTTCGCCAGCCGATAGTCTGTCCAGCCTCGCAATTCCATCAGGTCTTTAATTCGCTTCTGTACATCCATTTTTATAATCCACCTTTCTCTATGTCTATTTTAAGTCCGTGTGTGGTGCTATAATAGTCTTGATTGGTAGACAGACTATATCCTTTCGTGGGCATAAAACCGTTTATATTATGCCTCAGATATGGCATACTACTCGTATGAAACGAAAGGAGGCATACACATGCCGGAGTATAGAACTTTTTTTGAGAAGCTGGCAAAGGACAGGAATATTACGGTGGATGAGATGAGGGCGATTATTTCAGCCCGCATTGAAACCGGGATGAATGATCCAGACCCGACACGACGGGCGCAGTGGGAGAGAATCCCCCATGAGGGAGATACATCCACACCGGAGGAATGGCTGAGTTATGTGGTCGGAAAACTTGAATCTGAAGGACTATCCGATCTGCTCCGCTGGTACCCCAACCTTTGAGCGAGAACCAGCAACCGCAAGTAAAATCAAGCATCAGCCGCTCAAATTCCTTATAATAAAGGGTGGGTGGTTGAAACGAGGTGAAAAAATGTACGAATGGAAAAAACAAATCCAAATAGTTGTGGATGAGATTGACAGGTGCATTAAGGGCTATAACGATGAAGCCCTGACGCTGCGCTTCCTTTCCCGCAAATTAGGATACTCCGAATTCTACACAACAAGGAAATTCAGAGAGATATCGGGTATGCAGTTCAGGGATTATCTGCGGCAGAGAAAACTGGCGTTTGCGCTCAAAGAAGTCCGGGACAGCGACAAGAACCTGCTGGATATTGCTTTTGATTACGGCTTCTCATCGCATGAAGCCTTCACCAGGGCTTTCAAAGGGGTGTATGGCGTAACGCCAAGTGAGTACAGGAAAAATCCAGCACCCGTCGTTCTCCGCACCAAAATAACTCCTTTTGACCGCTACTTTTTAGGTTTGGGAGAAATTGGGATGATCAAATCGACAGATGACGTGAAAATTTATTTTGTAACCATACCTGCCCATAAGTTTCTGCATATAAAGAATTTTGAAAGCAACGGGTATTGGGATTTTTGGCGCAGACAGAATCTGATTCCTGGACAGGACTATGAAACGATCTGCGGCCTGCTCGACAGCATCAAGGGAAAGTTAGACGATGATGGCGGAAGCGAGGTCAACTGCGGAAGCGGACAGATCATGGCCTATATGAACGACCCCGCCGGACGGCTTTGCGATTGGGGTATCCATCGTTCAGAGTGCTGGGGTGTGCGGCTCCCCTCTGACTATGAAGGGGATGTGCCGCCCCAAATGTCCTTGGTGGACATTCCGGAAGCGGAGTACATCGTCTTTGAACACGGGCCCTTCAACTACGAGCAGGAGAATTGCAGTGTAGAAGAGAAAATTGAAAAGGCAATGGCGGCATTTGATTATGCCGATTCAGGGTGTTGCCTTGATACTTCCTCCGGCAGGATAATGTACTTTTACTATGACCCGGAGCAGTATTTCAAGTATATACGGCCAGTGCGAAAAGTATAGCTTTAAAGTTTCTCAGAGAGCAACTATGAAAAGATTAACAATCAGGAGACTTAAATCGTTATGAATTTTAGAAAATTGTATCATCCGATAACATCGACCCCATTCAGACAAAATGATGAATATACGGATTTTTATGAGTTACTACACCTTTAAACTAAAAATTCAAACCCACAGATTTTATGGGTTTCAGGGTCAACGTGTATTTCTTTTATAATGCGTTTCCAAAAGGCTTTACGGTGTGTTGCATCTAATTTTTCGTACAGCCCTTGCCAGTCTCCGGATACAGATTTCTGGATCTCGAGATATTTTTCTATAGGAACTGTAACAGCCTGCTCTTTTTTTAATTCTTTTTCAAGCTTCTCATATTCCTGATCATAATATGATTCCTCTATACGTCCCTTCTGAAATAGGAGGTTTAGACGGTTCATTTCCGATTTGATTCTTGATGTCTGGTTTTTGGGCTTCTTTTCCATTGCCTTTTGTTGCTGGATATTAAAAATATTAATCTCCAATTGAGAGATTAGATTAGAGAGCATGTATTCTTCAATAACAGATTCCGTGATGCAAGGGGAGCTGTGATAATCAAATTTCTTACTGCAGCGATATCTTTTATAATAGCTGATATCCCCATTCCCGAGTTTTTGTTTTTTAGTAAACCCGGTCAGGGATATGCCGCAATGCGGACATTTTATCAGACCACTGAATAAATAAGGTTCGCGGGTGTGCGGATAGCTTTTGGCCGCGGAAATTTGGTGAATCTGCCTGTATTGCTCTGGAGCAATGTATGCAGTGTGATATCCTTCGATGCCATCATATATGCCCGCATATGCTTCGTGTGACAGGATGCGGTTTATTTTGTATTCTGTAAGCTTTTTATCATCGTGATATTTATCCAGTATATAAAATACAGTTTGCCTCTTTGAAAAGCAGGAAAAGTAATATTTAAATATTTCATCTACGATATGCTCACGATCCGGATCCTTGTGTAGCTTTTTATCATCTCCCAGGATGTAACCATATGGAGCTGCGCCAGTCACGTGCTGGCCCTGGCGTTTTTTGTGGGCAAAGACCACTTTAATACGCTCACTGGTGCGATCACACTCGTTTTGGGCTACGGCCAGCATAATATTAATTTTGAGTTGTCCATCAGCAGTTGAAGTATCATAGTCTTCATGCACGGTTTTCCAGTTGCAGTGATGAGCCTCCAAAATAGCCTGTGTATTGTGATAATCTTTCACATTACGAAACCAGCGATCCAGCTTAGTCACAAGTATTAAGTCTATCTTATCTTGCTGCACATCACTAAGTAGCCGCATAAAGTCTTTGCGGTTTTGCAGCTTCTTGCGGGCTGTAATTCCTTCGTCAGAGTATGTGCCCACAATTTCATAATCGTGATCCACGGCATACTGTCGTAAATCTTCCATCTGAGTTTCAAGCGACAGGCCGTATTTGGCCTGCAGCTCATGGGATACACGGTCATATAATGCGCATCGTACTTTCTTCATATCTGTCATCTCCTTATTCAGTATACGATGTGGGATATAAAAATAACACCATACTGGACGGCAGGTGCCGGAAATGATACAATATGCTTGCTAAAGGATGATTGTATCTGGCATATGCCCAGTATAATCTGTCGGACCGTTCCGGGTTGCTACCCGGGGCAGTTTTACATTTACAAGACAATTAAAACCTTACATTTATACAACAAAGAATCGTCAACACTATTTTCATGGCAAATAATGCGACAATTTTTATTACCTACTTTAGAACGAATCTTTTCTGAAATGCTTTTAGAAAGCTCACCGACTTCGTTACCACAGTCATCGGAGATAATATAAGTTCCAGTATCATAATCATATTCTGAATATAAAATATCACCACTATTTATGCATGATAAATTATCTTGTCTTGAATTACCAAATTCATCTTTTTTTGTTGTCTTAGTTAAAACAGCATTTACAGAATCGAAACTATTAATATCTTTATAAAAGGCTATGCTGTAAGATAGAGAGTCTTCGCTGATGGAATCTATTCTGGCTTCTATAGGGAGTTCTTTTTTGAGGAAGTCATTAATCATCTCTTGCATTTTTCCACGATAGACATATCCAATCTTATCAAGTCCACACATTATTTTAACGGCTTTATCATCATATGTATTGGTTGGTTCTTGTTCAAAACTAAGAAAATCTCCCAGAGAAACACTATTGAGTGAAGGCATTGCTATTTTGACATTGCTGTATTTATAAGATAATAAATAAGAACCATCTACTATTTCCAAAAATTCGGTTTCTTGGACTTTGTTTGGCGCTTTAGCTTCTTTTTCGTGTACTGCACGTTGCTCAATGTTGGAAGAATGAGGAACATGTGAAGCATCGAATTCTTTAAATTGGGAATCTTTTTGAATACCTGAAGCTTTCTTTCGCCCTGCATATATGCATAACACTCCAATTCCAAATAATATAAAGTACATAGGATTAATTAAGATGAACAATAATAGTCCTATGATTGATGTAACTATACCACCATAATAGATGAATTTTTGACTCATAATATTCCTCCTTGGAAAATAATACCAGTGTAATTTTAAGTATCTCATTGTATAATAAAATGCGAGGAGATACTGGTGATTTATGAAAATATTACTACAAAAGATTATGTATGAGAAAAATCTTACAGTACGCCAGGTATCCATGATTACAAAAGTTCCACGTTCAACAATTTCAGACATATGTAATGGAGCAATGCCAAAAATGGACACCATGGAAAAGCTTGCGGCAGGTCTAAAAATAAGAATTTCTGACCTGTATGAATCTCCTCACAAATAAGTGTCCGGTAAACCGGACAAATGTCGATAGATGGTAATTTTTGTCGCCCACAATTCGGATATATTATGTAAGATAATATAAAATGGAACAAATGTTCTTGAATATGACTAAATTCTGCTGTATACTACATATAAGAACAGATGTTCTCTGCTAAAAAAGGGGGCGTACATATGAAGCATCAAAATTACCGAAAACTGATAATTAAAATTCTAAATCAAAAACATACTGTTGAATGGCTTAAAGCTGTTTATACATTTGCAAAAAACTATCCAGATATAAGTCCAGGAAAAAAGGAATAGCTTCGGCTATTCTTTTTTCTTTGCCAGTGTTTCCGAAAAGTCAATTAAGAAGTCGAGTAACGCTTTACGGTTCGTGGGTGTTAGTCTGCTGTAAGAATCTACAAAAGATTCAAAGACAAGATCCTTTTCGCCTAAAAGTATGGCAGCACGTGCTATAAGTGTATCTTCTTCGGGTACTACAAACATCTCACCTTCGCCAGTACGAAGCCAAATTTCGTTTACACCAAACTCTGTGCAAATTCTTTTAATATGTATATCTTTTATTTTTCTACTACCGGTTTCAAATAAGGCCAAAGTAGAAGCGCCTACGTCAATTCTTTTCGCAAATTCCCGCTGGTTCAAAGAAAAATATTCTCTAATTTTCTTTAGTCGTTCTTCCATGTATATTCACCTCCTCCCTGATAAAAATAATATAACACAAAAAAGCTTGCAATGCAAGCAAAAAGGTATTGACAAGATGCTTTCTATGCAGTAACATGTACTTACAAAGAAAGCAGAGGTGATTAAAATGGAGCAGTTAAAAAAACGTGAAGCAGAAGAGGTGACAGATGAAGAACTTGAAAAGATTACAAACATTTACAGAGGGCTGAATACTACAAACAGATACTTAGTAACGTCTGTTACAGGATTACTTCTGACAAGTCAGGAGGCTAATTGTGGGGATAAAAAAGCGGGATAGAGAGGAGGGAGTAAGAAAGCAGGTTAGGAGGTGCGGAATGGACAAAAAAGACGATGACTGGGTTGAAAAACAGAATAAAAAAATAATCCACTATTTATGGATTATTTTTGTGAGTATGATAACTGCAATTATAACAACTCTTTTAGCCACAGGGTCAGCAGGGTTGTAAGGATGGAAACCACAATAGGTGTCAAAAGGCTTTTAAAAAGAAATGATTTGATCTGAACATAAGTAAACTCATATGGGTGTAAAGAAAGTTCGGTTAATATTACTCCGAAACGGTTACCGTTTGACGTTGCGATTTCTAAATAGCCAAGTTTTTCAAGATAACGGGCTGTTGCATAGATATTTTCTATAGGAACATTATAATTTTTTTCTATGAATGCATAGGTATAAACTCGGTCATCAAAATCAGGCTGAGTGTTTCGGAGATATTTTAAAAACTTTTTACTATTCTTGTTTAGCAATCGAATCACATCCTTTTTATTAATTTTACAATATTGAAAAGGGAAAGTAAATATGATAAGCGAGAAAACTACGGGAATTCCTAAACATGTACGCTGCGAATATTACAATATGGGAACAGACGGAAGTTTAGATGGAGATAGAGCAAATGAAATAATAGAAGAAATTATGCAGGTATTGAAGTCTAAGAAAATAACCGTACAAGTTGCAAGACAACTTCTTAGCGACACAATTTATTCTATTGACAGAGAGGCAATCTTAGATGAGACGCTCTAATATTTCTCTAAGCGTAATGACTTCTCACAAATTATCTGAGGATACGTTGGTTTCTGGACGTGGGACCGGTATATGCGTGCCATATCAATATTATAGAGCGTAAACATTGGATAATCGATTAGAACCCAGACAACCTGTCATACATATCATATACAAGGAAGGTGAAGTGTATGAAGACCATGGAAAATATGAGCAATGCCGAAAGAGAAGAGAAGATAATCCAGATACTCGTGGAGCTGCTGGAAGATCAGGACGGGTGCAAATATGAGTACAGAAAATTAACACCTGAGGAAATTGCAAAGAGGGATAAAACCGCCTGATGGCGGTAAGAAAGGAGGGACAAGCCGGTGTGCTATGAAACTGTAAGAGATACAGTTATCTGTACCGCAATAACAATACTGCCACCATTTTTCCGGCCTGAAGGTCTGCCGGCGCAGGGAATCTGTTACATAGGTATATTTACCATCATTTATGCTGCGCTGGCATTGGCCAGAGAATGGGATGAAAGGAGAAGGGGTACATGGAAAAACTAAAATCGGATGGAGATATCATGGTGTATTTGATAAACGTGAGGAGAAACCTGGAGAAGATAGCGGAACAGACGGGACAAGCTATTATCTTGCGAGCAACACCAAATGAACTTGCAACTGCGAAAATTGGAGAATATACCGCTATACGATATCATGATGGGCATGAAATGTGCGAATACCGGCCAGGAGACATTGACAAATGGGAACGTATAAAACCTGGACAGGTAACGTTTGAAAAGCCCCTGACGCTGCAAGCAAACAGGGGCACAAAAATAATACTACATCCTTATTATAGGGTGAGAATGGAGAGACGTCAATGGCAAAAACAATCGCAGAATTTGTGATCAGGAGATGGATTGATACAAACTTTTTCCCGGGCAGTGTAAAAGTGCTGATCGAAGGAAATACAGCCAAGATTACCGATAAGAACGGAGATACGGCTGTCCTTATCTACAATAAAGAAACAAATGAGGTGTACATGTTGGATGACTGAATTTGAGCAATTGGCGCAGGATTTGGAACCAGTCTTCCGGGAAATACAGGCAATCAAAGGCAGGTATGGCATCACATCCTTGAATATTGAGTGTCTGCAGCTCTTTGATCAGTTCTGGGGAAGCCATGGAGGAAAAGGAAATTTTGTTGGAAACAGGAGATTCCATCACCAGCGTGATACTAAAACAAAGTTTATAAAAGCAAAATAAAATGTCCGGAAGTGTGCGAAACTTCCGGACAAGCCATATTTGTTAAAAAAATATTGTTTTATTTATTATAGCATGTATGGCACAAAACGGCAACAAAAAAATGCGGGGAGCGGCCCCGCTTTAAACTGGATAAGTTTATTATCGTTCCGACAGGAGGAGCATATGCCATACATGAAAACAATATGTAAGGCAGGTAGGACAAAGGAGATAGCCAAATACTATACATACTGGTTACAACCAAAGGGGAGAAAGCGGGCACCGAAGGCAAAGAAGACATCGGAGCAGCAGAAAAAGATCAATGATAGGCATCTGGTCCGCCGCCTTACGAGGATATTAAATGCGAATTTTAACCATACGTCCTGGTACGTTACCTTCAGCTACGGGAAGGAGAAGCGGCCAAAGGACAAGGAAGAGCTGCACAGTCACGAAGAGAAATTGCTTCGGAAGCTCCGGTCCATTTATAAGAGACAGGGGATCCCGTTCAAGTATATCTGGACTGCGGAGGTAGGGAAGAGAGGAGCGGTACACATACACATGGTCATGCATTCCATAGATATCAGGCTGATAAGAGATGCCTGGGAATATGGATGGGTGAATGTGAAGCCCCTGGACAGATCGGGACAGTACCGGAGGCTGGCAGAGTATTTCATAAAATACTTCCAGAAGACCAGAGGGACGGACGCAGGGCTGCAGAAGAAAGCGTACAACCCCAGTAAGAACCTGATCCGACCAAAGCCGAAGCCAAAGAAAATGAAGGGAGATAAGTTTTCAAAAGAAATCAAAGTCCCGGCTGGCTGGTACTTGGATAAAGACAGCCTGCGGGAAGGGCTCACAGAGGATGGATATGAATTTTTATATTATACGCTAATCAAGGAAGGTGGATAAGATGCAGCGGGTAGATATCTATATAGAGACAGACAGTACATCTCCCAGACTGCAGGTACGAAAGTACGGGTATGTCCTGGAGTGCGTGCTTCGGGGCCGCCCGGTGACAAGAGAGGGATTTGGCCAGACAGAGGGCACTTACAACCAGTCCGTCCTCGCAGCACTTGCAGAGGCCCTTGCCCGGATCAGACAGCCCTGTGAAATACATATCCACTCCTGCAATGAGTTTGTGCTCAACATGGTGGATAACAACCTGAGCAAATGGGCAGCAGGTGGATTCCTTACCGGAAAAGGAAAGCCGGTGGCAAATCGGGAAGAGTGGGAAACAATCTGGAATCTGCTGAAAGGCCAGATGACGGTAACAGAGCACGGCAGCCATGCCTATTCCGGATGGCTGAAAACCGAAATGGAAAGGAGAGATCTGAATGTTTGATAAATTTGGAGAATTTAATTCATCTGCCGAAATAAATGAGCTGGCAGAAAATCTCTTTAATGAGGGGGACTTGGAGAGTATCAAAGTCATGGCAAAGGAGAACGGGATACAAGATGAAGTGGTCGAGATGTACCTTCAGGGGGAGCTGCCGGCACTCTGCGATACAGTGACGGCAGCGGTAGGAAAGATAGAAGCTGAGGCGGAGGAGCTGAAACCTCAGGAGATTTTGGAGGATTGGGTGCAGTACACCATAGGGCAGTGCATGAAGGACGAAATTATGGCGGCATATGTGCGAAAAAAGGGAAAGAGCCTGAAAGGCTGCATAGGAGCGCTGCTCTCCTGGTCATTCAAGAATCAGCAGGCGATCGACAAAGACGTCATAAAGGCGGCGGGCGTCACAGCAGGAAGAGTAACACTGGGGATTCCGGGTATGGCCAGAGCAAAGAAAATCATCCGGGAATACTATATGGGAAAGTAGGTGCACTAGATGAAAAAGAAAGCCATTGAAAAAATCCCATATCTGAAATTGGAAAAACTAAGCAGAAAAAAAGATACAAAATACATCGGAGTGACAGCAGTCAAAATTATATCACATGAAAAGCACCTTCTTCTCGAAGTTTACGAGAATAAAAAGGGCGCAAAAGATGTGCCACTCGCAAGGATCGTGCTCACAAAAAAAGATTTTGGTACATATTTCCCGGAAAAGGGAGAATGGACAAGAAAAAAAATCAAGTCAGAACAATATTACAACAGAATGGTGTGGCAAACACCGGAGGACGTAAGAGGCACCTGGGGGCAGATGAAAAAGCAGAATGTGCTGCAGAGCGAAGAGGATCTGAAGCGGATAAAAAACTATTGCAAAGAATCGCATGTGTGGGACGAGGGGAGATGGTGGGAATTTATCTGCAACCATCAAGATGAAATTGTGATTGAAGCTAGGCGAAAAGCGGAAAAGAGAAAATATGAGCGCAGACAGAACGCTTTGAATGACAGGATAGCACACACAGAGCCGCTTCCGGAAAAAGAGATTCTGGAAAAAGCAGAGTACTATCTAGGAAATACGCATTATTTGTATTACAAAAAACATGGACGATGGGCGCGGATCGCCTGCAGTAAATGTGGCGGCGTGACAGATGCAAGATGGAAAAGCGGGATCTCTTTTGAGAGTCAGTTCCAAAAATGGACGGAAGAACCAAAAGAAGGGAACTATGGAACATGCCCGATGTGTGGAGCAAGAGGCCAGTATAAATGCCAGGGGAAAGTAAAAGGAGCGCACAGCAAGTCCATTCATTTATTCCTGGGACAGAAATACAAAGAGAATGGGATGGTCATGCGCTACGTGGAAGTAGAGAAAAAATGGACACTGGGTCTTACCTGTGGAGATAAGGGCACAGAGATGTACAACGCCGGTGAAGAACTCTCTGGAGTAGAGATTGCAAGAGCATATTTTGAATCCGGGAAAGAGTGCCAGATCGACTACCACAAACACAGCTGGTACAACGGAGAGAATTTCTGGGATGATTGCAATATATACGGCAATGCGAACATTATAATCAAAGAGGCAAGAATCATGCCGGAAACATATGAGGAGATGAAAGACACAGATTTTCAGTATAGCGCTCTGCGGGAATACGTGAAAGAAGTGGGAGAGGTAAATCCGATAGATTATTTTAAACGATATCAGCAGACACCACAAATTGAAGTGCTGGTGAAAATGGGGCTGATTGGAGTGGTAAAGAAACTAATCGAATGCAATTATGGAATTGTGGCTAGCCAATGCGCAACAAGACCGGATACATTCCTGGGAATCAGAAAAGAACGTGTGAAACAGCTGATTGCGAAAAAGGGAGACACAAGTCTGCTGGATGCGATGAAAATGGAAAAACGGATGCAGCAGGTGTGGACGGATGAACAGATTGAGCATATTGCAGAAACGAATCTGCGAGCCGGACAAATTGAGGTGGCAATCCGGTACATGAGCATACAGCAGCTCCTGAACCGGATAGAGAAATATGCGGGATGTGAATATGAAACGGAATGCAGTACCGCAATGGAGCGGATCAGACAGACAGCCACAACCTACATGGACTATCTAAACATGAGATTGACCCTTGGATATGACCTCAATAACACAGTATATCAGCAGCCCAGAAGACTGGGAGAGGCCCACGCGAAAATGGTCATGGAGACAAATAAAGAAGAGACAGACAAACGTATTTTGGAGGTGAAAGAAAAATATCCGGATATCCGGCGCAATTACAGAGCGCTCAGAAAGAGATATTTTTATGAAGATGACAATTATATCATCCGTCCGGCCAGATCGGCAGAAGAAATTGTGGCAGAAGGAAGGATACTCCATCATTGTGTGGGAGGCGACAGTTACCTGCAAAAACACAACGTTGGCACTACATATATCCTTATGCTGAGGCTTAAAGAAGAAATAGAAACGCCTTACATCACAATAGAAATTGATGGGGAGCGACCAAGGATTGTGCAGTGGTACGGATCGCATGACCGGAAGCCGGACAAGAAGACCATTCAGAAATGGTTGGATGATTATATAACAAGGTTAAAAAGTGAAACAATGACAACGATACAGGCGGATGTGGTAGCGTAAAGGAAGGCGTTACAAATTGTAACGGTTTGGAAAGGAGGAAAAGATGGAATATACACAATTAACACTGAATGACTGGATAGACATGAAGGAACAGTTAATGAAAGACCTGAACGGAGTGGCAGAAAGCTTTGTACGCATCGGTTTCATACTCAGAAAGATTGAGGAGCAGCAACTATATCAGAAAGACGGATATGACACCATAGCTGATTTTGCCAGAAAGGAATACGGATTATCCTCATCCACAGTATCGAGATTCATGGCCATCAATGCCAAATACTCCATAGATGGGTACTCAGAACACCTCCGGCCGGAATTTGCTGGGATCGGCAGCAGTAAGCTGGCAGAAATGCTGACACTGCCGGATGGAGATTTAGAGATGATACGTCCGGGGACAACCCGGGAAACAATAAGAGAACTGAAGCAATTCAATTCCCAGGCGCCGGGAGAAGCAGGGGATTTTCAGGAATTAATACAATCATTCTTCCGGGATAACCCCGGGAAACTTAAAAATCTATATGCTTGTGAAGCGTTCACCACGGGTGACGTGGAGGAGATGGTAGAGCAGATCAACCCTGGTGGAAATCTCTCATATCGTAAGGGGATATACTTCTTGATGATGTACGGTTCAAGTGAAGGCCTGAAAATTAAGAAATTCGGACAACCTAAACCCGAAGATATGTCATGGGCAGATTTCTTTTTCCTGACAAGAGAGATTTTCGGGGAAGAGCTGCCAGAAGAAGAGCCACAAATACCGGGCCAGATGGCCATACCGGATGATTACCCGGAAACAGCCCCAGTTGCGCCGGCGCAAAACCCAAAAACCCGCATAAATCCTAGAAGTGAGCCGGACCACGAGGATATAGCGGACCGGCAGCAGGAGGCCGGAAAAACACAAGAATTACAGACAGAAAATCCAGATGTCCGAACAGAAGCGAATACGGTTTTCGCGGGGGAAATACAAAATGAAAAATCTGAAGTTGCGCCAGCGCAAGAAAAAGCCTTAGAAAACCCGGAAACCCGCATAAATCCTAGAAGCGAACCGGACAAGGAGCAAGATATTAGCCAGGCCATAAACCAGCCGGATGTACCGGCAGAGCAGTATATGACCCGGAAAGACTATATTGATACACTCACGGAATACGGCGCCGCTGGGTATATACACAAGTACCTGACACCAGAAATCCTGAACAGCCAGACAGCTCTGGAGTATTGGTTGTTAAAAACTGTAGATGTGGAAGGAAGGGAAGAAGATGAAGAATGAAGAAAACAAGATGAACCGTGGGACGGATGTACACGGGGAAAGAGGAGAAAAGATGATTAGGGCGAAGATAGTGAATAGTATTGCTGAAGTAGATTTGGACGGAATAAGGCATCCCAGGATAGCCATATATGACCATCCTTCGGATTTTCCAAATAAGGTAGTAGCCAGGATCTGGGATTTGGACAAACCGACTGACACGATAATGGTCGCAGACACAGCGGAAGAGCTGGGAAAAGACATACACCGGCATACGGGCATGACTTTCTTTCGACGCGGAGCGGAAGATGTGCCTTGTCTTTTAGGAGTATGGGTATAGGAGGCATTTAAAATATGAGCGGGAATTGGAGAGAGGGACAGGAGAACCGAAAGGAAATATACCTGTACATTATCAAGTACATCAGAAAGCATGGATATGCTCCAAGTAATGGAGAAATTGCGGATAATGTAGGGATATCGGCTACGACAGTGAGGAGACACATAGAAAATCTGATGCAGGAGGGTCTGCTGGAAACGGATGCAGATCCAGGGACATCCAGAGCGATAAGGGTTGTGGGATACGCATTTGGGGAAGTCAGGAGGCAGCAGGAATGAATAAAGTGATATTAATGGGCCGGTTAACCCGTGATCCAGAAATAAGGTACACCACAGGTGAAAACGCTATGGCGATTGCCAGATACACGCTGGCTGTTGACCGCCGCTTCAAGAGAGACGGAGAAGCTGTTGCGGATTTTATCCGCTGTTTGGCCTTTGGAAAACAGGCAGAATTTGCAGATAAATATTTCCGTCAGGGTATCAAAATCGCCATCAGCGGCAGGGTCCAGACGGGGAGTTACACAAATAAGGAGGGGAATAAGGTTTACACTACAGATATCGTGATAGAGGACCAGGAGTTTGCCGAGAGTAAACATAGTCAGGCTTCGGAGGGGCAGCAGGACAAGCGTGTCCTGACCGATGCAGACGGATTCATGAATCTTCCGGACGGAATTGACGAAGAACTGCCGTTTAATTGAGGAGGGGACTATGGATGATATAGAACATATGAATGATTTGGGATACATGGACAGAACGCTATGGAAAACAACAGTATTCCAGCACCAAGTGGATGATTGGAGAAAGAATTTCTATCAGTGGTATAGGAAAGAAGTTATGAAAAAACCAGAAGAAAGGACTGGATGGAATGGGAGAATTAATGTTTCCGAAACAAAAACGAACAAAGAAAAGAATGAAGCATCCGGACAGCATTCTGCATAACAAGGAAAACAGAACATGCTTTCTTTGTATGAAGCTGCATGGTGACTGTAGGAAATTTTCTTATCTGGAGGCTCATCATATTTTCGGTGGTGCCAATCGGAAAAAATCAGAGGAGTATGGTCTGAAAGTGTACTTATGCCTGGAACATCACAGGGAAGGCCCGGAAGCTGTACATCAGAACCATGACATGATGCGCCTGGTGCAGCAGGAGGGACAACAGGCATTCCACCTGACTTATCCAGAAATTGATTTCAGAAAAGAGTTTGGAAAAAACTATTTAGGGGAGGACAAGCCATGCTGAGATTAGTGAGCGCGGATGCTGTTAAAGATATTATATGCCGCTACGAAAACCGAAACATACAGAAAACGATGGTCTGGGAAATTGAGAAATTGACTGGTGTAGTCGCAACAAATGAACAGTTGCTCGAAATTTTGGGAAATGATGATATTAAGATGGAGGACGAGCCATGAATGAACCAAAATATAAAACCTGTATATATAGTCAGAAGGTGGGACAGATTGCCGTATTAGTTGGCCATGGATGCCCAAGGGCAACATTGATAAAAGGGATTCTAGTCAGCAGTAAACAGCGTTGTGTGGAGTGCCGGAGCTGGAAGGAGAGAAAATAATAATAACGAAAGCTAAATGGACGAAAAATAATGAAAAAGGCTCGTGAGGATGTGAGAGAAAAGCTTGAAAAGGAAAACTTGATAATGAGATTGAAAAAATAAGAAATGTTGAATTATGAGGTGAGGGCAATGACAGAACGGGAATTCTTACAAATCCACAGAAACAACATGGAGCTTACAAGCCTTCAGGCGAAGTATGACAAGATAGTCGGCGGCTCACTTATTCTTGGTAAAGAGATAAGCGGGATGCCATATGTAGGCCGAGTATTTGATGCATCAATGAGCAAGACAGA
>PPYE01320333.1_pt1 | contig 25062 bp, 28 predicted proteins | sample 1559881 | NCBI WGS metagenome assembly PPYE01 (sample SAMN08240022, study PRJNA423297) | Human gut metagenome, whole genome shotgun sequencing project. | reverse complement strand
GTATATACATATACCGATAAAACACAGACAGAATCAATTTATAAAAATATTTTAATCAGAAATGATAAGAAAGATTTTATTTATTTTATCCGTTAGTATTATTTCGGGTGCTTGTACTCAAAAGCAAAATGTTACTATATATTCTCAGGAAATGGTCGAAACGGTTGCTCTAAAAACTTTCCTTAGTAACAAAAAAGAGCAGCAACTGGCTACTGCACATTGGGATTATGTACCCGGACTTGTTGCATTCAGTGTACTAAAAACCTGGCAACAGTATCCGGAAAAGACTAATTATTATGATATAGTAAAAGCATATGCTGACCATTGCCTACAAGGAAATGACACGGTTACAGTAAGAAATAGTAATATAGACGATCTTGCCGCCGGAAAAATATTCTTTGCTCTATACAAAGAAGAAACAAGGAAAGGCAACCATATGGATGCAAAACGCTATAAAAGCTGTGCAACCTTCTTACGTAATAAATTAAAATATAATCATAGCCGTATAGGAGCCGGGAAACCTGGTGAAGGAGGATTCTTCCATAAAGCTATCTATCCGAGCCAGATGTGGCTTGACGGTTTGTATATGGGACCTGCTTTATATGCTGAGTGGCAGGCACTTTTCGGAAAAGAACTCGGAGAGAAAGACAATACCGAATCCTGGTCGGATATTGCCAAACAATTTACTATTATACATGCGTATACGTATGATAGAGATAAAAAGATAAATTATCATGGGTGGTCTGCTGATCCGGAAGATATAAACTCTTTCTGGGCTCGTAAAGAAGAACCTTATAAAGGTTGTTCTCCTGAGTTTTGGGGACGTGGTATGGGATGGTATTTTGCTGCACTTGTAGATGTACTTGAATTGATGCCCGAAAACCATCCGGATTACTCAAAACTCGTAGCTATAGTGAATGATGTAGCCGAAGGACTTGCTATCTATCAGGATAAAAATGCAGGTGTATGGTATCAGCTTCTACAATATGGTGAAAAAATGAGAGGCGATAATAACGGAAATATTTTTAACGGTAAAGTGTACAATGTATGCAATAAATCCAATTATATAGAGTCTTCTGCATCCAGCATATATACTTATGCTTATTTCAAAGGAATGCGTATCGGCGTCCTTAATAAAGAAAAATACATGACGATAGCCGAAAAAGCTTATAATGGTTTGTTGGCCAATTTTATCCGTAAAGATGAAAAGGGCAATCTGATTATCATACAATCTTGTGCATCAGCCGGACTGGGGCCTGCAAATGATCCATCGCGTACGGGAACAGTCAATTACTACCTTTGCGGTAAGGATGTGCATATCACCCAAAATGAAGGAAAAGCCATCGGATCTTTTATTTTAGCAAGCATAGAGAAAGAAAAACTATAAAAGAAAATATCCGGTAATAGTTCTCTTATTTAAAATATAATTTTAATTCCAAACTCCCGTTTTTACGAACTTATCCAGAGGAGAAATAATGTAATCCTCAAAACAAAAATACATCTTCCGACCTTCCTCCCCTGCCGTCTCTTCCGGCTTGGGATAATGGTATGACTTTATCGCCGAATAGTCATCAGAATGAACAGCATAAGTAATTTTTACATAAAAGTTCTTAAACCTTATATTTATCATTGGTTAAATAACATTTTTTGTGTCAGCATTAACAATTACACCTTTTAATTTTGTTGTCGGGAGAAATAGCAAACGATGACGTAAAACAAGATGGTGGGTAAGCGACAACAACTGTTCAGGAAGATAATTTGGTTTGATAACAGAACAAAATACGATATTGATTTTTTTGAATTCCTTCAGCCGCAACGAACGGTCTCTTCACATCCGCGATACAAAAGCGGAGTATTTTATTCGGATAAGTGTAAAAGGGAAATACAATACGAATCAGGCATCGAACTCAATTTTATCAAACAGTTGGAGGGAATGAAGAGTGTAAAATTCTACTACGAGCAACCTGTACAGATTCAATACCGGCGGGGACGAAGAAAACAAACTTATACTCCTGACTTTGGAATTTATCTGCAGTCGAAAGAGTTTGTTTTAGTAGAAATAAAAGATCTTTCCGGAATGCTGGATAACCGTGTGCAGATGAAAACAGAAGCCCTTCTGGATTTTTGCAGTAAACGGGGATTTGGTTTACTATTGACGGATGGCAGGAATACAGTAGACAAACTTATGAAAGTTAAGAACAACCGCAAATTGGAAAAAGAAATACTGACTGCTCTGCATAATAATGTATTGAGGAAAAGACATTATGAGGAAATAGCAAGAAAATGCCATTCCACCCAAAATGAACTACTGAAAGTTATTATTAAACATAATCTCGAATATAAGCCTTACCCCTTTAAGTTACAGCGTGGAAACGAAAACCGGATATTCCATCAGGTGTTTATTGAAAAGAAACGTTATGATGATTTAGTAATAGAAAGATTTTCAACGTTATTTAAAGGAGGTTCGTAGTTCCGGAGCTCAATGCTGATCAGATAAAAACGACTTCTTTATCCAATGCGGATATAGTAATATGCTCTCCTGTCATCTTCAATACGTGGGTATTGAAGTTTATAGACTGATTGCACAATACATCCTGTTTCCATTCTTCACTACGTCTTACAGTTTGAAACTCTACGACGGTTTATGGTACCAGCACTATTCTCAGAAGTCAGTTCGATGTGGACAGGGATGTGCTGCTCTACAGCTCAGTTAATAAAATCAGGAGCAAGGGTAGGAAATTTAAGGATAAGTTGTAATACGGGAAGGTAGGATTTTGATTTGAGATGTAGATGAAAATGCTGTTAGCCTAAGCTTTTTTTATTTTCGGTGGAGGTATAAATAGAATGGTACCAACTTAAATTTTCAATCCGGGGCATAAATGCCAATATCACGGGCTTAAGCTTTTTACCCCGAGGAATAAAAAAGCTTAAGCACACAACATTGAAATCCATACCCCATACCAAAACAAAACTATAAAACACCCCCGCCCAAACTCCAGTATAAAATCACCCCCAACTTTTATATATTCCCCTTCCCCCAAAATGTAACCTCCACCAACAAATATGAAACCCACACACAACACCTAAAACTATTTTCTCACTACCTTTGCCTGCATAAACCATAACATCAACCCTATCCATGAAACACAACCTTTTATTAAAAACAACTCTTATCGCCCTATACATCCTGGCTTGCTACAACACCCCCGCCCATGCCAAAATAAAATTCCCCGTGTTAATTGCAGACGGCATGGTATTGCAGCAACAACAACCCATTAGCCTCTGGGGATGGGCCGACCCGGGCGAAACCGTCACCATCAGCTTCCTCAAAAAAAGCTACCACACCACTGCCGATGTAAACGGCAAATGGAAAATCACCCTGCCCGCCCTCAAAGCCGGAGGGCCGCACACCATGCAGATCAACGATACCCAACTCAAAGACATACTTATCGGAGATGTCTTCCTCTGCTCGGGACAATCTAATATGGAACTCCCCATTTCCAGAGTAACCGACCTGTTCCGTGAAGAAGTAAAACACTACTCCAACCCCATGATACGATACGTAAAAACCCCGTTAAGCTATAACTTCCACGGGCCGCAGGAAGATGTAAACCCCGTTTCGTGGAAAGCCCTTACCCCCGAAAACGCAATGTCGTACTCCGCATTAGTCTACTTCTTTGCACGCGACCTGTACGATGCTGAAAAAGTACCCATCGGCATCATCAACTCAAGCGTAGGAGGATCACCCGTCGAAGCATGGATCAGTGAAGAAGGACTGAAACCCTTTCCCAAATACCTCAACGACAGGCAAACCTACCGTTCAGACACCTATCTGGCAGATTTACGCAAAACAGAACGAAAAAGAAGAGACCTCTGGAACAACACCCTCTACCGGCAAGATGCCGGACTGTATCAATCCCCCCGCTGGTATGCTGCCGACTATAACGACACCTCCTGGCAACAAACCGACCTTTTTGATACCTCCTGGAACAACAATGGGCTGAACCCCGAAAACGGCTCCTTCTGGTTTCGTAAAGAGTTTAACCTGTCGCAGTCACAAGCCACCCAAAACGCCGTATTAAGACTCGGCTGCATTGTCGATGCCGACTCCGTGTATGTAAACGGTACATTCGTCGGAACCACCTCATACCAATATCCCCCGCGTATATACACCCTCCCTCAAGGATTGCTCAAACCCGGAAAGAACACAGTGACCATACGCCTCATCAGCTACGACGGACGCCCCCATTTTGTCAGGGACAAACCTTATAAAATCATATTTAATCATTCGGCAGACAACGATAACAAAGGTATTAACCCAAACAACACCGAAGAAATCGTCCTCACCGGAAACTGGAAATACCAAAGAGGCGCGCCCATGCCCGCCCTGCCCGGTGAAACCTTCCTGCAATATAAACCCACAGGACTCTACAATGCCATGATCGCCCCCCTGCAAAACTTCAAATTCAAAGCAGCACTATGGTATCAGGGCGAATCCAACACCGGAAAGTACAACGAATACTCCCTCCTCCTTTCCTCCCTTATCGCCGATTGGAGGGAGAAACTCAACAACCCTTCCCTACCCTTCTTCATTGCACAGTTGCCCAACTTTATGGAACCGTCCAACCACCCCACAGAAAGCCAGTGGAGCGAATTGCGTGATGTCCAGTTGCAAGTTGCCCGCAACGTACCCGACACGTGGATGAGCGTCAACATCGACCTCGGAGAGTGGAACGATATACACCCGCTAAACAAAAAAGATGTCGCAAAACGCCTCTCCCTTCTGGTGCAGAAGCATGTATACGGCAATAAAAACATCATAAGCAGCGGCCCACTGTACAAATCAAAATCCATAGAAGGCAACCAAATCATCCTCTCTTTTGAAGAAGGTACTGACGATCTGGAAGAAAACTCCGACCTGAAACGTTTCTCAATAGCCGGTGCAGATGGTAAATTCAAATGGGCCAAAGCCCGTACCGAAGGCAATAAGGTAATAGTGTGGAATGAAGAAATAAACAATCCCGTTATGGTAAGATATGCCTGGGAAAACAATCCCGAAGGAGCAAACCTGAGAAATAAGGCGGGGCTGCCGGCATCACCGTTCAGGACGGATAAATAAGGGGTTATCTCACCCCCATCACCACCTCTACCCCCGTCTCCGTGAAATAAATCCCCTCCGGCTTCAAAAACTCAAATACCTTGGCAGCCCCCTTTACCGAGAGCGGATAAAAGTAAAGCAGCCTGTCCTCGGGCACTACACGGAGCAGGTTTGCATCAATCCGGTTGCCCATGTACAACACCACCCCGTGGATAATCATATTGATCCCCCGGCGGCCGTTGTAAGAAAGAATCACCTCCTCCTCACTCACAAAATCCACCCGTATATTGAGCCTTGCCGTAGGCACAAAACGGTGGGGCGAATAAGACACACGGAACGTCTGGCGGTCGATATATTCCAGGCCGATCTCTTTTTTATATTCACGAAGAATATAGTTTTGTATTTCACGATAACTCACTGTCAATTGCATAAAATCACGAATTAAAGGAGAAAACAGTTTCTAAAAACATCTCTGATATAGAACAAAATAAATCAGGAATGTTCACCACCATCCGCCGGAAAATTTTCCGAAAAGCCTCCTAGTGCTGCATAAACGACTTTGCCACAAACTCCATCACAAGCGGAAGCTCCATTCGCCAGTATGTCCATGTGTGACCGCCATCCTTCACACGATATTCGTGCGGTATCTTATTCTTATGAAAAGTAATGTGCATCAGGCTGTTGCCTTCGTACAGAAAATCATCATCCCCGCAACTGATGTACCAGCGGATACTCCTTATCTTGTTCAGCTCTTCTTCCGAAGCATTCTTTATAATACCCTCTATGCTGTGGCGGTTAAAATACTCCTGCAACTTATCATCCGTTATCCTCGGGGTATTGCTGCTTATCCGCTGCCTCAACTGCTCTATATCCCAGCTTCCCGTAGCAGCACTCAACGGAGCCGCAGCAGCAAAAAAATCGGGATGATGAAGCGAATAAAAAATTGTTCCGCCGCCACCCATCGACAAACCCGCAATGGCACGGTAACGCCTTTCGCTGCGCACCCGGTAAGTCGACTCGATGTGCGGAATAAGCTCCTGAAAGAAGAAATCTTCGTAATTAAACTTACCGTCAATCGCATTAAAATAACCGCGTACACCCGTATTCGCGTCCGGCATAACAATAATCATAGGACCTGCTTTACCCTCAGCAATCACCTTATCCGCAATATGCTGTACCTGGCCAAACTGCACCCAGCCCGTATGATCGTCGCCCGCACCATGCAACAAATAAAGCACAGGATAACTCCGGTCGCTGCTGTCATACCCCGGCGGCAAATAAATAGAATACTTACGATCCATTTTCAGGATATTACTTTTAATTGTGCGTGTTTCAAACACCTGCCCTCCCTGCGCATGTAAAAAAGCAGAAGAGCACAGGGCGAGAGCCATTACAAATAATAACTTCTTCATCATAGTATTTTTCTTTGGTGAGTTTAATAAGTATATAAATAACTTCATACAACACTCACAAATATACACAATTATTTCTTTTGACTCAATAATATAAACTATCTCTTTTTGTCGAATTGTATACTAAGTTCAGCCGGGGTGGGAATGATAATGTGGTGGGCTTAAGCCACGCAGTGGCAGAATTATAAATAACCGTACCTTAGATTTGCCGGTAGAACTATTAAAAGATTAAATTAGCAGAAGTTTAAATCTTAATCAAAAAGAAAGGAAACCATTCAGTAAACTTTGTAACCGTATAAGTAAGCCTTATTTGCATATTTAGACTGTCTGGTCTTTCTTGAACTAACGCCCTATATAAGAATTTGCCTTTTTGCATTAAGGTACTTAGAATTATTTCAAGCCCCTTTCTTTTTGGTTCTTAAAAACAAAGTTATGAAAATATTTTATTTAGGTATCGATGTTAGCAAAAAAAACTTGACCTGTGTTTATTCTCCGACTCACAAGTTAAAGAAGAGTTTGTAAAAGAAAACAAGCTGTTGCCTATCAAAGAAGCATTATTGCTTTTGCTTGTGGTAAGTATTCCATAAAGAAAGATTCTTGTCTTATCTGTGCAGAATATACTGGTCAATATACCTATCCTCTTTGATGTGCTTGTGAAGAATTAGGTCTTAATTTATGGTTGGAGAATCCCTCACAGATAAAATATCGTTCCGGTATCCAGCGGGGAAAGAATGATAAATTAGATGCCAAAAGAATTGCAGTTTATGCTTCTCGTTTTAATCAGGAAGCCCGTTTGTTTAGATTACCTCAAAAGGCAGTTGAGACATTGAAGTAGCTTATAAGTGAACGTGATTTGTTGGTTTTAGAAAGAAGTAAATTCAAAGGACAATTAACAGATCAGCAACCCTTTATGGACAAGACTCTTTTTAAGAAGAAAAAGCTGCGTTTTGAAAGACTCACCCAAAGTTTGAATGAATCCATAGCAGAAATAGACCAGCAGATCAAACATTTAATAGAGAATGATGATACTTTATCCAAACAACATAAATTATTATGTTCTGTGGATGGAATTGGAGAACGCACTGCTATAAAGATGATTGTAGAAACCAATGCTTTTAAGGACTTCGCCATTCGCCAGTGCGCGTAAATTTTGTTGTCACGCAGGGGTTGCTCCTTTTGAATACAGATCAGGCAGTAGCCAGAGAACCCGCAATAAAGTATCGGATAGAGCGGATAAGAGTATTAAAAACACTCTTACATATGGCAGTCTTGGCAGCCAGCACCCGAATGAAAGGAAAATTAAATGATTATTTTGTGCGAAAAGTAGCTGAGGAAAAAAATAAAATGTCGGTTATTAATGCCGTTAGAGCGAAACTAATACATCGAATGTTCGTAGTTATCGGAAATGAACAACCATATTAAAGAAATTATGTGAATTTACTTGCGTAAATCATAAGAATATGCAAACGAAGTGCAACTTGCGGTTATGCATAATTCAGCCATTGCATGGCTTAAAAAGCTAAATCCCGCGACATTGGCGTTCATGCCCCTGATGAAATAAAAACCTTTAATAAAATATCAGACTAACTTCACAACCGCCCAAATAACAGCTACAACCACCCCTATGCCTACTACCACATTAATACCCCGCTGGGTAAAGTTAACGATCTCTTCCTGTTCCCTATCAATATAGGCGAGAGTCTTTTTTTTGCCGATAAGCAGGAAAAAGATATAGCGCGTAAGCATACCGATCTTACGAAAGATGTAAAAGAGTATCTCAAAAACTATCTCTTCCATAGTGTGTAATAGCATCATAGTAAATGTACAACGCCAAAGATAATAAAACAGGGAACATTTCTGCAAGAAAAAGAAACAAGAAGTTATTACCTTTTCCTATCTTTACAACCATATACCAAATCCGAAACAACACAAAACCACACAAACACCAGATCATTACATGGAAAAACAAATATTCAACAAGCAACTGCTCGAAGCCTATTACATCTCCCAGAAACACGGACAGGAGTATCGCAAAGGCCGTACAGGAGTTATATTGCTGCTAATCAGCATCATCATACTGCCGTGTGCCTATCTCTTTATCCTGCCCCGGTTTATCAACATCAAAGAATACGCTATAATTTACATTATAGGATTGTTTGTGTTCCTGCTCCTGCTCTTTTACCTTCTTTACGCCTACATGCAGGTGAGGGACAAGAAGATGCTGAAATCAATCGGTATATCGGTCGATAAGATATTTCCCGACCAGAACGATTATGACGAATACCAGGAAGAAAAGGTTAACCTCTTTCATGCTTACCTGACGGAAAACAACCTGCTGACGGGCGAGACAGACAAAGACCTGCCACTCGTAAACCGCTACATCGAATGTCTCGAACGCGAAAGGAAACACTGGTACACCAACCCCAAATTCTACACAGGTGCTATATTCGGTGTCTTGTTTATACAGTTCTGGCATGTGTTTCTCGGTACGGTGGCCGACGTTTCCGAACCGGAAAGCAAGATAACCAATATGCTTTACTGCCTCATACTGCTTTGCGGGCTTACGCTGGTGGGTACGCTCGTCATGGTGGGGCACGAGGCTTACATCAAGTTTACCCACAAAAAGAGCAAAGACTATAAGAATACGATACGTTACCTTAATATTTTAAAGGATAACCTGATATACGAAACGGCATTCAGGAAGGAAAACGAAGAGGATGAAAAAGAGGATACGGGACATACGAAGGAAGAGGAAGGCCACTCGTGGATTGATTATGTAATGGGATTTGTGCGAAGGTTTATGTAAAAATCGCCCCAAACCCTTTATCCCCGCCTTTTTTATGAACAAAACTTCCCGTACTTCCGTTCTACGGGAATGAAAGAAGGGAATATCATGGCATACAACGATTACCTGGCCGGGCGCGTCAGGAGAATCTTACACCAGAAGCATGTGGAGTGGACAGAATCGGCCAGTTTCGGGCAACTAAGTTTCAAGGTCGACAATCAGTTTATCTTTGCTGTAAAAGGCGATCAACTCGAACTGCGCCTCAGCCCCGAAGCTGTACATATTGCCCTCGACCGCAGGGAACATACTCCCGTCGACCCGCGCAGCAGACGAATGAAAGGGTTTGTAATTGTAGACCCCGCAGAGTTTGACATCCCCAACGAACTGGAAATGTGGATCGATTTCGTCCTGATCGATAACCTGGATTATTATATGGAGCCTTCGCCTGCGGCGGTGCCTTCGGCTTCTGTTAACAGTCATGAGAGGTGTCATTGCTGAATGTAACCTGCACTAAATGTAATTAATTAAAAAAAATCTATATATTTCAATTCGAGGCATAAATGCTCTCGGCAAAAAATACAGACTTGATAAATCAGCCTCGATGCCACAGGATAAGGGATTTATCCCGTTCTTCTTCTTTGCCGGACAGATTTATCGTTCGGATAAAATAAACTTAATTTTTCTTAAATTGACAACATTAGCATAAAAGCTCAATTTAATGACATTGGGCATAGCTTACAGTATCACGGCATTCTTTGCAATTTTATTTTTGAATCGTAAATTTGCAAGAAAGCAGCTTAAGGTTTATAAAAACCTCAAAACCCATACCTCACCGCCACCGACGCATAAGGCGCAACCTGAAAGTAGGGATCATACTCCCTGCCCATCGCTTTAAAAAACGATTTAAGGCTACGTTCTTCATAAAAGGCCGGCCTGAAAGTAGTAATACCCAACATAATGGGTACAGAAAACTTTCCGAAGTGGAACTCCGGTTGCAGCCCCGTTACCATATACTGATGGGTGAACATTACATTCTGCCCATCGATCTTCTCCAACATCATGGCGCCACTCATACTCACGGCAAGTTTCAGTTTAAAATAAGTTGATAAGTAAATGAGCCGAAAAGGGAGAAATGCCAATGTCACAGGCTTTAGCTTTTTAAGCCGTGCAATGGCTAAATTATGCAAACCGTACGCAAACGTAGTGAAGCTTACGGAGTATAGCTCACCTCATAATTAATTCCCGCCTTACGGGCCTGTGCATGCTGTAGCCTTCGCTCAATCCGGTACAACTTCCCGTCCTTTACAAACTTCGCCCCCGTTTGCTTAAAATAGAAAGACACTCCCTTTTCGATACACGCTTCGCGTATCTGCATTATCCATTCGTGGTGGCATACACGGGCATCGGGGCCGGATTCTCCTCCTGCAATCACCTGACTCACCCACCCGCCTATCAGGGGTTTCAGGTCGATAGGGCCGAGCAAGGGTTCGCAGCAGATGGATTTTCGCTTGATGGGAAGTTCTTTGTAGATGGGCAGGCGGTATTCGGCCTGTTGCTGGTTTTCGATGGTGCAACTGATGCTTACGTTGTCGTAGCCGTCGCCCCAATCATCGGGCAGGCAGGAGCTGATGCGGTCTACCCGCTTGGTAATGAAGAAAAAGGTAAGGTCGCTCCTTTCGCGCATCATGCGCCAGGCTTCGTCGCGCCACTTGTCTGCTTCGTCGATAAAGAAATCGGAGGTGAAGCAAGTCCATACGTGTGTGCCCGAAGGTATTTTGTACTCTCCGTTCTTCTTTCGCCTCACGGGCAGGTCGAAGCTTTTCGTTTTATGTACGATGGTGCTGTCGATACCGCGCCTGGCATCGCCCCGGTATACATAACAGTTGCGGCAGCCTTCACTGATTTTCCGGCAGCCGTGCCATAAATTCCACATGACGGACATTCTTTTATTCTACTGAGAGGTAACGGGTTGTGTGCGTTCCTTATTCAAAGATAAGGAAAGGTTTACTAAAACGGGCAGGGAAAGCGACGTATTTACGACATTTTAGCGTACTTCATTACCGCTTTTACTTTCATTACAATTGTCAGGGATTGCTGTACCCGCTGTTTCGGTTTTCCTGTAGTAAAAAAGTTCCGGGTCGCCCTCGTCCAGTCCGTCGAGTTTGCCTGCAAAGGTAAAGCCCGATTTTACAAGTGCCCTCTGCATCGGCAAGTTAGATTGGTTGGTCGAAGTAAATACTTTCTCCGATGTACATTGGTTGCATATCAGGTCAAATACCCGCCCGGCAATTCCTTTCCCTCTCTCGTTTTCGTCGATGATGATAAGTTCTATCCATCCCTGATCGAAAAAACGGTAGTCGAAGATGACAAATCCAACGGGCCGGCTGTCTGCGTGGATAATGAAACACTCTTTGCCGGATATGGCTTTCGTTATTTTTTCTTCCCGCTTTAGTGTGATGTGCTGATCTTTGTCGAGCGCATAATCAAGGGCTATGGCTAGCGCCTTGTCTTTGTGCGCCGCCAGGGTTAAACTAACTTTTTGCATATCCGGCCGTTGTTGGTTGGTTCGTCAAATTTACTTATTCTTTTACCGCGTCTTTATATTTGGGGTGAAGGGGACGTTCGGAATAGATGTATACCAGGTTTCCTATCGGGTCGTAAAGGCTGAATGCACGGTCGCCCCACTCGTGGTCGGCTATCTCTTCGACAAACTCAAGGCCCTCTTGCGAAAGCTGTGCCCAGAAGGCATCTACATCATCAACCATGAAGTTGAGGGTGATGCCTCCGCTAAAGGTGATGCGTTTCATATCCGTGTTGCAGCTCTGGAAAGAGAGGTACATGGCAGGGTTTGCATCGCTTTGCAGGTGGACGGAAACGTACCAGCCGGCATCAAAAGAAAGTGTAGCACCCAGGTATTTTGTGTAAAAATCGACACACTCTTTTATTTTATCGGTGTGGAATGTAACAGAAAGGTCGTTGAATTTCATAATCGTTCTTTTTTGGGCGTAAATGTAAGTATTTTGTTTGGCTTGTAACCTGTAAAAATACGACAATTATTATCAAAACCTCAACCCTACCTTTACAGAAACCGACTGATGCGACAATTCTTCTTCAAACTCTTTATGAAAGTGGGCGTCGGTTTGTTTCTTCAACCGTTTGAGGTCTTGCCATTCGTAGCCGACGGATAGTTGCAACCTCAGTTTATGGTTTAGCGGGTATTCGATACCGAGAGAGGGGGTCAGGAAAACGCCTCCGTTGGCATCGCCGGAGGGAGCGAAAGAGTAACCTGCGGCACACCCGGCAAAGGGGGTGAATTTACGCTGACGGCCTATTTGAAACCGTATATCTCCAAATACGGGAATAAGCATTTTCTCGTAAAAAGATAGTCCCGTTCCGATGCCCACAGACCATCTTCCGGTGAGGTGGTAGTACCCCATAGCCTGCCAGTTGAAAGGGGTTGGCGAAGGCGTGGTGACGGGTATTCCCGTTCCTATAGTGGTAGCAAAAGAGAATTTTTCGTCAATATTGTTTTGTGCGTTTATGGCGATAAAGGCAATGCCAAGGAGTAGTGTACTGAAAATCAATCGTTTCATATTATTGAATGTTTATAGTTATTTGTTTTACGATGTTTAAGGCAGTAGTGAGCGTATGCGTATCGGGGTTAATGTCTCCGTGGCTGCCGTCGGGGCTGCTATGGCCTGCAAGGGTGGCTGTGTATTGCTTTTGAGACGAGGCGGGATCGATAACGGCTGCATACACAACGGCAGGTTGTCCGCTTCCCTCTTTACCGCCCGAGTAGTTGGCTTCTCCTTCTTTGGCATCTTTCGGGTAGTTATCGTTCCAGTCGGTAGAATGGTTGAGTTCAATCTTTACGACAAACCGTTTTAAAGGATCGGTGGGGCTGATTTTCACGTCAAAGCTGTCGTGTGGTGTAGCTCCTGATATGCCGTCGGTCAACGGGGCGTCTTTTGTAGGCAGATACAGGCCGTCAGGGTACTGAACCCCACGGGCATAGCACCAGGCGGGCAGGGCTTCTTTGCGTCGGTTGCCGCCTGAAAATGCCCCTGTGGCTATCTTGCGGGTGGCATAGATGGTAGTCAGGTAGTTGCCTTCCACATCTTCTGTCCAGATGGCTATTTGCGGAGGGTTTTTCTTTTTAATACCCAGGAACAGGGGAAAATCGTGCAACCACCCGTCTCCTTTTTCGATGGAGATTTGGATGTCTTGCTTGGTGTAGGTTATCAGGTCATCGTTACATGAAGGTAATAACGCAAATGCTGCAATGCCTAAAGCTGCTAAAATTCTTGTTTTCATTGTTTACTTGTTTTTATTGTTAGTAATAAGTGTGTCCAAGCGGATACATGCAGGGTAAAAAAATAGGTTGCCCTGTAGAGGCGCATATTTGCGTCTCATTTCTCATTATAAAGAAATGAATATGCCAGATGTGCGTTTTTGCTGTGCAGATGAGGAGACGCAAGTATGCGTCTCTACAGGATTATCATTATTCTACTATCAGGTCGATCAGGGCATCTATTCCGCCGGCTATCTGCTCCCAGCCTTTGTCGCTTTGGATGTCGATGCCGTTGTAGATGCGGCAATTTTCTTCAAGCATGGCCAGGTAGGCTGTTCCTGCATCGGTAAGGGCAGATATGGCTTGCACTTGCTCTTTGTTTAGTTTTGCAAAGCCCGACATCATATCGAGAAATTGCACACCATTCTTTTCCCGTTGGGCACGCACCTCTGCTACCAGGGCTTTGTCGGAAGAGAGTTCCCACCTCTTTAATCTTTTCAGTGCCGTATTGCTCCTATAGGCGGCTATCTCCCTGCGGTAGAATGCTTTGAGGTAAGATTTAACATCCGACACATCGGGTTGCTCCATTGTAGTATTGAGCCAGAAGTCATGCTTTTTCATATAGGCGTATATCAAACCGTCGAGCGATTCGAAATAGCGGTAGATGAGGGTTTTGTTCACTCCTGCCCTGTCGGCAACTTTTCTCACACCGAGGGATTCAAAACCTTCTTCTGCAATGAGTTCGCCCACTGCAGTGATCAGTTTTTCTTCGGTCATGTCTCTATCACGTTCCATATTAGTCTATTTGATTAAGGGTTGTATCCATGTGGGCACAAAGATAAGTGTCCGCGTGGATACTTGCAAGTTTTTGGGAGGATTTTTTTAAATAGAGGTATGCAAATAGGGATATTAGGGGGATTGTGTTTTAATTCGGACTATTAAATCTTTCAAGAAATCCCGGAGGGATTGTATGTAAATAACCGTGGGATGCCATATCCCACGGTAGTACTACTACCAGGCAAGTCAGCCACGAAAGTGGGTGAATATTGTTATTGACCCCCTACTGGGGCTCTTTAGCAGGGTGGCCGTCTGCCCGGGGGATATGCATCCCCCGGTTATTTACATGCAATCCCTCCGGGATTCTTGGTAAGACATTGATAGTTAGGGACTGATTGTTAAGGACTGTTATCTTCCGAACATGACTGGATTGCATCCCACGGTTATTGACTTCGTCGACCGTTGATTCACATGCAATCCCTCCGGGATTGTCACTCTGTATGCCCGAAATTCCTCATCACCTCCTTAAAATAAGTAATCATCTTATTATAGTTGTCGAACGAGATATATTCGTTCTCATTATGTATCGTGCGCTGCTCGTACTCATTAAGATAAACAGGCATAAAACGGTAAACATTGTTGCTTACTGCCTCGTACTTATACCCATCCGTGCCGCCGATGGTGACGTACGGGGTAACAGACACTTCGGGATAAAGGCGCGAAATGGTATTGCGGATGATACGGAAGCCGGGGGCATCTTCGGGCGAAAGGTTGGACGGTTCGCGGGCAGAGAGTACGGCAATATCTACATCATAGCCTTCGCAAATGCGGCGTACGTGGTTGATAACCATTTCGACGGTTTCGCCTGTAAGGATGCGGTAATTGACAGTGACTTCGGCCACAGAGGCCATTACATTGGGGGCATCGCTTCCTTTGGCCATGGTTACGGCAGTGGTAGTGCGCACAAGGGCATTGGTGGCAGGCGTTTTACTGAGGGTTTTCATCAGCCGGCCTTTCAGCAGCCATTTGTTGGCGATGGCCATGCGCGAGGTAAAGCCCATTGTAGCTCCGGCACGGTCGAGGAAAGCAGATACAGGCGGTATAAGGGTAAGCGGCATTTGCTCTTCATTAAGTTTCTGTATGATTTCGGCAGCATACACCAGCGAGCCTTTTGGGGGAGGCATGGACGAGTGTCCGCCTGTAGCGCGAACGGTGATACGAATGGTGCAGAAGCCTTTTTCGGCCATACCCACAAGTCCCATCGGGCTGTTGATGCCACCCAGACCGGGGGCTACGATGATACCGCCTTCGTCATAAACGGCATCAAAGGTGATGCCCTGCTGTTTGAAGTAATCAGCCATTTTAAGAGCGCCTTGTGTGCCTCCAATCTCTTCGTCAAATCCGAAGGCAAACCAAATATCCTGTTCGGGCCGGAAACCTTCGAGGATAAGGGCGTCGGCTGCTTCGAGGATAGAAAAGAGCATTCCTTTCATATCCAGTGTACCGCGTCCGTAAATGCGTCCGCCGGCTACAGCACCCGAAAAGGGAGGATAGTCCCATGCAGACTGAAACCCGGTGATGGGCTCCTGCGGGGCATCTTCGGGACGGTAAAGGGTTGGGCCGGGGGTATCGGTCACAGGGTCGTAACCTACCACGGGCACAACGTCGTAATGAGAAAGCAGGAGTATGGGATTGCGCTGGTTGCTCTTGCCCGCCCAGCGAAACAGGAGGCCGTATTTGTTGACGGTCATTGTCTCCATCGTGCTGTAAACATTGGGATATACCGAGGGCAGATATTCTACAAAGCGGTCGAAGGGGTTATTCTCCGTCATGCCCACAGACTCGCTGATGGTAGGGATGCGGATACCACCCACCAACCGCTGGATGGATTGCTCGGAAAGCGGCGGAGGCAGGAGGTTGGCTTGGGGTACGTCTTTGTTGGTGATAAAGGGATAGGTATAGGTTCTGATTACCAGTACGAGTATCAGGGCAAGGATGGCTGCAAGGACAACGATTCCGGTAATCATAAGTGTTCTGTTTTGAGACTTTTCCATATCGGTTTATTTTATAATAAAACGTTCAGTACGGAGGATATGTTTAATTTGTGTAATTGTATACCTTTTGCATTCCCCGTATTTGGTGATATACAAAATAGTATCTATCTTTGCGGCATGACAACAACATTTAGATCGGATTTGGTTTAATAAACAATTTGTATCCTTGTGATGCAGATTGTCCTTTCGCTTGCTCTCGGATAGTTCTTTTCGGGAGTGTTTCTATGTATTTATAATTTTAGTTTTTAACGTGCGTACAATGATGACGGGAATAATTACGGGCATTGCTGTGTCCATACCCCCTCCGCATGTATGCCAAACATTTTACAACAATGAGTAACGAACATATAACAACTATCAGCGAATTCGAATTAAACCTAATCTACGACTTCTTTTCAAACACTGAAAGGCAGGGGCCCGGCAGCCCCGAAGTAACGCAAAAGGCATTGAGCTTTATCGATAACCTTACCGACAAATCGCTTATCGCCGATATTGGCTGCGGAACGGGCGGGCAAACAATGGTACTGGCACAGCATGCGCCGGGACATATTACAGCGTCCGACCTCTTTCCGGGTTTTATCGATCGGCTTAATGCCAACGCCGCAGAGCTGAATCTTCACCACAGGGTGAAGGGAATGGTGTGCTCGATGGATGATCTTCCTTTCGGAAATGAAGAGCTGGACATGATCTGGTGCGAGGGTGCAATTTATAACATCGGTTTTGAACGTGGTCTGCGTGAGTGGCACAGGTTCCTGAAAACAGGGGGTTATGTTGCTGTTTCGGAGAGTTCGTGGTTTACGGATAAGCGTCCGGCAGAGATTGAGAACTACTGTATGCCCCACTTCCCGGAGATGGATACGATTTCGGGCAAGTTGGCTATTATAGAAAAGGCGGGATATAGCCCTGTAGCTACTTTCACGCTGCCTGAAAACTGCTGGCTGGAGAATTATTTCATTCCGATGGCAAAGGCACAGGAGTTGTTACTTGCCAAATATCCGGGGAATGAAACTGCCGAACAGTTCGTCGCCCTTCAACAACATGATGAGCAGATGTACCGCAGGTATAAGGAGTACTACGGGTATGTGTTTTATATTGCGAAGAAGGTAGGGTAAGGATTGATTATTTTAACCACAGATTACACGGATTGCACAGATTTTTAATTTACAGATTGATGATAATCAAGTTTATATAATCTGTGTTATCTGTGTTGTCTGTGGTTAATTGATATAACTCAGGGGGTTGGCACATCTTCGTGTTTGGTATGTGTCTGACAAACGATGAATAATTGCGAATCTTACTTCTTCACCCCCGACACAATAAGCATCATCGGCCGGCGAAGCTCATCCCGCATGCCCGGAACATCCAGCATCGAAGCGTCCGGCTCCGGCTCTACCAGCCCCGTTATCTCAAACCCTGCTTTGATAAGTTCGTTTACATACGTAGTAACGGTTTTGTGATATTTTACCACCTCTTCGCCCAGGAAGATCGCTTCGCGCTTTCCTTCTGTAAAATAACGGTCGACAGGCCAGTGCAGGCGGTTACCGTCCGCATCATAATACCAATCCTGCGTGCCGTAAGCGGTAAATACTGGGTGCTCTACCGAAAAGACAAAGCTGCCGCCGCGTGTCAGTGTTTTATGAACATTGCAGCATACATCGGCAAAAGATTTCAGGTAGTGAAAGGTGAGCGAACTAAGCACTACATCATAAGCTTCGGGCTGATAGTCAAAATCTTCCACAGCCACGCGCCGATAGGTAATTTTGGGCGAGGCATTATGTGCGCGTGCGTAGTCGAGCATCTTTTCGGACAGGTCGATGCCCACTACCGACTCTGCACCGTGATCGACGGCATAAATACAGTGCCAGCCGAAGCCACAACCGAGATCGAGCACGCGCTTCCCTTCAAAAGCGGGCAACATTTTACGAAGCTGATGCCACTCTCCTGCCCCATCGAGTCCCCGGGTGGAGCGGGACATCCGGCTGTACTGACTGAAAAACTTCTCGTCGTCATACTTATTTTCTTTCATAATCTTTTGGTTTTTATGTTTATATGGATTTAAATAATTGATTTATCTCCGGCGTATGCCGCAGTTATCTGTTTATTACAAAACAAACAACACACATTGAAAGATAGCGATTAATACGTAAGAGGGCACGGGTGTTTGAGGCCGAAGAGTAATATCCCCGACCATCCTGATGGAGGTAAGCTATATGCGGAATTGCCAAGTCATGGTGCAAAGATATGGTTTTTCGGGAGAACAGGGAGTTGTTTTGAAAGTTTTTTGTGACAGGGATGTATATTTACGGGGCATGAATGATCTTACCCCTACGGGATATTAAATCCTTAACTTTCCTCTCTTTTACCCCATCAACCCCAGACTACGTGCAATCCGCACAGCCTCCAGCGAATTATCCACCTTTAGCTTTTCCAGGATATTCTGCCGATGGCGGTTCACCGTATTAAGACTGATGGAAAGCTGATCGGATATTTCCTTGCTCAGCCGCCCTTCGCTGATAAGCATTAGTATCTCCTTCTCGCGGGCAGTGAGCATACCGGCTTCCTCCATGCGCCCTAACATAAAAGGATGAAGTTCTCCCGTTTTAAAGTTAACAAGGCGCATACGCAAAAAATCAGTATCAGACTGGTTTGGGGCAAAATCGGCAATGCCAAGCAGCAGCCAAGGAATGCCATCGGGAGTAAGTTCGAGGGTTTGCTCCTGTATGATCGCTTTTTTGTAACGTCCACCGGGAACGGATACGCGCACTTCGCTGATCATTTTGTAGTTCATACGCTCTTCGGCCGGAACATTATACATAAAATCCATATACTGGTACGAAGCCTCGTTAGAAATCTGTAGATCTTCGGGGTGAATGATATTCAGCAGAAAGGAAGAATCAGCAAGCGCATCCTCCGTATTGAGATTGTAAAATTCTACAAAAGACGGCGAAATATAGTGTAGTCGCGGCTTCTCGTCACCCCGATTCTCACCCACATAGATAAAACTGTTGTTTACCTGCGAAAGCAATTCTATCATGGGTTTATAATGCTCCCATACATCATCAATGCTACGATCACCGTATTTTGTGTTTTCTTCCATCTGCCTGATAAATTTTGAATGCAAAAGTAATTATAAATCAATATCATAGCAAGCACCTCTCCCCGTATTTATAAAAAATCTCAAACAACACCTGGTATATATAGTCAAAAAAAGAGTTGAAATAATTCACCTATTATCCAACATTCCAAAACAAATATTTTTATCTTTGTGCATGTAACTAAAAACAATTGCCATGAGCCGGAGAACTGAATTAGATGCGCGTCGTTTTGAGATAATTCGCCGCATTACCGAAATTGAAGATATTGAATTACTTAACGGTATCGATCAATTTATCGATATTAATAGTGTAAGACACACTGCACCAGACAATTACCCGTATGCACCCAGCAAGGATGAATTGCGAAGCATCATCGAACAGGTGTTGGAGGATGACAGGAACGGGCTGTTTATGGATGGGGAGGAAGCGGACAGAGAGCTTGAATTGTATATGGAAGAAGTTGACCGCAAATATACGGAAATGGGATTATGAAATACAGATATTCTCCCCGTGCCCGACAAGATCGCAAAGGCATATTCTTATATTATCGCAGTAAGGGAGTAAAGAAAGTTGGAGTCGATATTTTAGACAGTATCCATCAAAATGTCATGCTATTACTTAACCACCCCAATCTGGGATATATCGAACCTCAACTCGAAGATTTTCCGCAATGTTTCCGAACGTTGACGGATACACCCAACTACAAAATTATTTACTGGATTGAAGATGACATAGTTAAGATAGCCACTGTATTCGATTGTCGCCAACACCCCGAAACGCTACGTTATATTATAAAAACCGATCCGAACTGGCTGTGCGAACCAACGGTAGAGTACGGAGTAAAAAATAAAACCGCCATGAATCAAAGAACTAAACTGGATGCGCGTCGTTTTGAGATAATTCGCCGTATTACCGAAATTGAAGATATTGAATTACTTAACAGTATCGATCAGTTTATCGATATTAATAGTGTACCATACGCAGCACCGGAGGATTATCCGTATGCACCGAACAAAGATGAATTGCGAAGCATCATCGAACAGGTGTTGGAGGATGATAGGAACGGGTTATTTATGGATGGTGAGGAAGCGGACAGGGAGTTTGAACTTTATAAACAGAAACTTAAGGATAAGAAAAGAGAAGGAACATTATAAAAACACTATTTAAATCACTCCCATCCCCGTATATAGTAACACATAAATATATGTCTAAATGACAATCATTAAAATGTCATTTAGACAATTTACCCCTTGTATATACAACCTCTATCAGACAAAAATCCGACTTTGATAATCAGACTCCATTCCCGCCGGATACAAAATCATCAAAAAGAAATTAAAAAAACAGCAAACCTTATATCCAAAGCCCACTCCTGTATGTTTGATAAATGATTCGATGATCGGATTATTTTCCTACCTTTGGCCGGAGTATTATCTAAACAGGTTCGCAGTAGAAAAGATCAAATGATACCGTTAGTGAAACAAAGAAAAAGAAGAAAAAGTATGTGGATTGTCTTAACCATTATAGCCCTCCTGGTAGTGTTCACCTCGTGTTATACCTCGCTACCCAAGTTTGGCCGAAAGCCGAAAGGTGAACGGAAAGAGCGTATATTGCACTCACCCAACTACCGCGACAAAAACTTTCAGAACCTCAACCCCACCCCGCAATTAACGGGTGATAAAGGTCGTTTTTCGATGATGAAAGATTTTCTGTTCAAGAAGAAAGTGCGTATGAAACCCGAAGGAGAATTGCCCGCCATCAAAACCGATTTACTGGCTCTGGGTAGTGACGAAGATGTATTGGTGTGGTTTGGTCACTCGTCTACCTTCCTGCAAATAGACGGCAAAAAGATACTGATAGACCCGGTATTCAGCAAAGCAGCTTCGCCCGTATCTTTCTACAACAAAGCCTTTAAGGGTACAAATATCTACAACGCCGAAGATATGCCCGATATTGATTATCTGGTTCTCTCGCACGATCATTGGGATCATCTGGACTACCCCACAATAAAGGCATTGAGAGAACGCGTTGACCGTGTAATCTGCCCGCTGGGGGTAGGCGAACATCTGGAACGCTGGGGGTTTGACCTGAACCGCATTACGGAGATGGACTGGGAAGATGAAACCCGGCCCGAAAAAGATATTAAGATCACCTGTCTGCCTGCCAGACATTTCTCTGGAAGGAGTTTCTCGCCCAACCAATCGCTCTGGGCTTCGTTTATGTTCGAAATGCCTGATTATAAGCTGTACATTGGTGGGGATGGTGGTTATGACGATCATTTTGCCCGCATTGGCGAACGCTTCGGCGAAGTAGACCTCGCCATCATGGAGAACGGACAGTATGACGAAAGCTGGCGATACATCCACATGATGCCGGAAGAGGCGCTACAGGCTGCCAGGGATGTACGTGCAAAAAGCATGATTGCTGTGCATAACTCTAAATTCGCATTGGCCAACCATCCGTGGGACGAACCTCTGAAACGGGTTACGGCAGCACATAATAAGGAAGATTTCCGGCTGCTTACGCCGATGATCGGGGAAAAGGTGAATCTGAGGGACTCGACGCAGGTGTTTGGGGAATGGTGGCTGGGGGTTGAGTAGGAGGCCGTCCCGAAAGTCTGTTAACAATGTAAACTCACCACAGATTACTCAGATTAACACAGATTATTTTATTTTTATTATACTGGTAATGAATCGAATAATCTGAACATCTCTGTGTAATCTAAATAATCTGTGGTGAATAATACTTTTTGGATAACCTCCTACTGCCCGTAAACCCCAATCAGATACTCCCTTACACTCATCGGGCGTCTGCCCAGGATTGTTTCCAGGTCGCTCCTGTCTGCTTCGAACTCACCTTCGCGGATGGCTTCTGCAAAAGGCAATATCCCGTCGAGTGCCCCTTCGGGTATTCCGGCAGCACGCATGGTTTCTTTAAACTCTTCCATGTCCTGACTTACATACGGTATTTCTTTGCCTGATATGGTGCTTAATACATCGGCAATGTCATAGAAAGTTACATTTTCGGTATTACAGAAATCATAAATCTTGTTTTCGTGTCCCTCCTGCATCAACAGAAGTGAGGCAGCATAAGCCATATCGCCACGGGTAGCAAAAGCACATTTGCCGTCGCCTGCCGGGAAGTAAATGCCCGTTTCGAACACCCGTTCGCCTACAAAAGCAGGGATGCCGTCGGCATACAACGTATTTCGCATGATGGTATATTTCAGGCCGGTGCTGATAATCTGGTTCTCAGTGCCGATATGCGCTTTGGCCACAATGCCGAGGGGCGAACTTTCCGTTTCGTTCCTGCGGGCAAAGCTGGTATAATAAATGTGCTGTACACCCGCTTCGAGTGCAGCTTTCACAGCATCGGTTTGCTGACGTTCGCGGTTTACGATGTCCGTACCCGAAATAAGCAGCAGCTTTTCGACTCCTTCGAAGGCATCGAGCATGGAATCGTAATTATTATAATCTCCCTGCCGGATGACAATATCTTTGTTGGTTATCTGTGCCGCTTTCTGCGGGTCGCGTACAAAGGCGGCGATCTGGTTGGCGGGAACCCCGTGTTGGAGCAGGGAGTCGATAACGATTGTACCGAAATGTCCCGTAGCCCCTGTTACTAAGATCATACTTTCACTGTTTTTTTGAGTTTAACGTTACTGGGAATATATATAATGTACAGCCATATACAGAGGCGACGCCTTGGGGAATATCCACAGAAAACATTATTGCCTCTCACACTTTAAAAAAAGGTGGGCATCTTACCATTCCGGGGAGGATGATAAGCCGGACTTTCGTGGTCGACCCTTGATGAGTCCGTTTTTGTTTTGCAGAACTATTCGCCCGAGGCGTCGCTATGCTGTTTCAACAAGAATGCAACTACGCGGGTGACTTAACACATATTACCGCGTGGGTTGTTATCGTTTTTTTTATTGAGATCATTATCTTTTTTCAGGTTGTCGGTCTGGCCGATCTTGTTGTCATGTTGCATATTGTCATGCTTCATGCTGCCTGCCTGACCAATTTTGCTATCCTGACGGATGTCACGTCCCTGATTCACTTCGTAATTCTGACGAAGGTCGGCTTCTTCGCGTATCAGGATGAAATCGTCCGAATTATCATCGGTAATCAATGTTTCGCGCACGATGTAGTCAGGGCGATCAGATTCGTCAATATCGTTGCCGATAGTTGCATCGCTGCGGCTTCCGATTTCGTTGTTGCGAATGGCATTACCACGAATTTCGTTATTACGGATGTCGTCATGACGTTTGTTGTCCTGGTGAAGGTTGTCTTCGCGACGGGTATTGTTACCATATACCTGTCCGGCACCGGCTATAGTACCGCCTGCAAGGATTTCGGTAGAAGTGAGTTTAGGATCGTCACTGTTAAGATCGAGGTTATCTTTATAGCGGCGGTCGTCTTTATCGGCTACTATATCTTCTCTTTCTACAATTACATCTCTGCCCGAAAGGTATTCGGCGTCAACAATAGCAGTGCTGCTGGCTACTCCTGCTGCACCACCAACAAGCGTATCGGTGTTGTCGCGCATGTCTTTTGCAGACAGACGGTCTTTATCCTTGATGTCTTCATCTTTTTCACCGGAGATAAGAGCGTCTATATTGCTTGGCTCGCGATTATCGCGTATTTCGCGACGGCGGCGTGCTTCGATAGCTTCGTCAGAGTCGTCGAGCATACGGTCGATACTATCCATACGTCTGTCGCCTTCACGGTCGACCATGTCGATAGAGTCTTCATAATCCAGTTCGATGCTTTTTTTAATCACTTTGGATGCTTCTTTGGCTGTAGAGATTTTTTCGCTTGCTACAGGATCGTCCGAGTCATCTTTGTAATTTTTATAATCTTTGTAGCTGTCATCAGCTTCGCTCTTCAGATCTTTCATTTCGTCTTTCAACGATTTTTTCTGATCTCTGATTTCGTCTTTGATTTCGCTCTTACGATCTTTTGCTGCTTTTTCTATCTCTTGCTGCACTTCATCCAAATTGGCGTAGATGTGGAATCTGGGATCATGATTTTTTTCCATAACATTTATATTTTAATGAATTAAACAATTTATTCTCGTCTTGTAGTATGTAAACAGACGGGAAAGGATTTGGTTTAATTCGGTAAGGCGTCTCGTTTGAGATTTATATAAATAATAGAAAATTTTATAAACTGTTATGGTTTGTAAGGCGAGGTGTAAGGTTTTATCGGTAAGTTACACTACGCTCGCATACGATTGCGAATAATTTCAATATTCACAGGCATAGCCGTCAGTTGGGGGTTAAGGGTTTGTCCAGAGTATTGAACTAAGGGTTAGCAGGAGCGCTGAATGCGCTTTTCGATTTTAGCCCAAGGTTTCAACCTTGGGTAAAAGAGCCATCTTCTATAGAGTTCTGAACCTTAGATTTGCACATTAAGTTTTGATGAGTTAAGTTTGAACAATAAATCAACTTAAAAAGAAAGGAAAATCAGGCAGTGCACTATAGTTCTGAAAAGGTTCGTGGCCTGTGTTCCTATTTAGACTGTCTTGGTTTTTTCCTTAAAGTAA
>PPYE01320332.1_pt1 | contig 25077 bp, 16 predicted proteins | sample 1559881 | NCBI WGS metagenome assembly PPYE01 (sample SAMN08240022, study PRJNA423297) | Human gut metagenome, whole genome shotgun sequencing project. | reverse complement strand
TCTTCACGCTGCATAAGGCAAAGATAATACAGAAAAATAAAAAATAACGAATCACCAACAAAGATTTCGACTTGATCCGTTTTAACGTTGATCCCCTTGCAGCCCATACAAATAAGGTACAAAGGTTATAAAATAACAATAGCCGACACATTACTGCATCAGCTCACAACCATCTTAATCATTGATACAAGCCTTCTAGCAGGCTTTTTTCTTCTGTCGGGGTACCAGGATTCGAACCTGGGACCCCCTGCTCCCAAAGCAGGTGCGCTAACCGGACTGCGCTACACCCCGAAATGCTTTTTCATAAATAATCCTTTTTTATCGTCGGGGTACCAGGATTCGAACCTGGGACCCCCTGCTCCCAAAGCAGGTGCGCTAACCGGACTGCGCTACACCCCGAGATGTTTTTTAGGATTCTTCCTCTAAAGCGAGTGCAAAGGTAAAAACTATTTTTAAATATCCAAGCGCTCAAAAAGAAATATTTCAAAATATAAGATGATTAATATATACGTTTGATCACCTTAGAAAATAAGAACGTCGTTTTAAGAAATTTCCTTTTAATTATCATTAGATTTTATTAGACTTGTAATCTACAACTATAATTTATTGAAAACCAAATACAATAAAACACTTTAATGTACGATATTACTTAGTATTATTTTTAGTAATAATAAAATAGTTTTTTCTCAAAAGAATGATTCGGTTATTCGATTTGGTATCATTGCAGATATCCAATATTGCAACCGCGAACCTTCCGGAACACGATTTTATACTAATTCATTAAAAAAACTAAAGAAGCCATAAACCATTTTAATGAAGAAAAGGTCGTATGAGTTCTTATGAATTTAATTTAGAATAATAGTTTACTAAATCAAACCATTCAAAAACTAAAAAGCATTAAAAAAGGTATCCAATGCGGATACCTTTTTTTGATCACGTATGCATATTAAATTATTTGCTTTCTAAGAATTCTTCCTGTTTCAAAACTCCCAGTTTTTTAAAGCATTTAACCAGCTTATCTACAGCAAAGTCAATCTGCTCCTTACTATGAGTTGCCATTAAAGAAAAACGGATTAATGTATCTTCCGGTGAGCATGCAGGAGGTATAACCGGATTAACGAAAATGCCTTCATCGAATAACATTCTTGTTACTATAAATGTCTTCTCCATGTCACGTACATACAAAGGTATAATGGGAGTAGAAGTATTTCCTATTTCAAAACCTAATTCACGGAAACGTGCTAATGCGTAATTTGTAATTACCCATAAATGCTCCATACGCTCCGGCTCATTTTTCATTATCTGAAGCGCAGCGCGTGCAGCGGCAGTAGCAGCTGGAGTATTACTGGCACTAAATATATAAGAACGGGAATGGTGACGCAAATAATTTATTATAGATTCATCTCCAGATATAAATCCGCCTATTGAAGCAAGAGATTTACTAAAAGTACCCATAATAAGGTCTACATCATCAGTCAAACCAAAATGATCACACGTGCCACGTCCCTGATTTCCTAAAACTCCTATTCCATGAGCTTCATCTACCATTATATTTGCATTGTACAGCTTTGCCAGGCGCACTATTTCCGGAAGATTTGCTATATCTCCTTCCATACTAAACACACCGTCTACAACAATGAGCTTTATCTTGTCAGGGTTACACTTTTGCAGCTCTTTTTCCAAAGCAGCCATGTCATTGTGCTTATATTTTAAAGCTGTAGAAAAAGACAGACGCCTGCCTTCTACAATAGAGGCATGGTCCAATTCATCACATATAATATAATCTTCACGACCTGTAACACAAGAAACAACACCTAAATTAACCTGAAAACCTGTAGAGTAGATAATAGCATCTTCTTTACCAACAAATTCAGCAAGTTCTTTTTCCAGTTCAAGGTGTATATCAAGTGTACCGTTCAAAAAGCGTGAACCAGCACATCCTGCTCCATATTTACGGGTAGCTTCAAGAGCTGCTTCGATCACTTTTGGGTGATTAGTTAAGCCTAAATAAGAATTCGAACCGAACATTAAAATCTTACGGCCATTCATCACAACTTCCGTATCCTGTTCGCTTTCAATGCAACGAAAATAAGGGTATACGCCTTTAGCTTTTATACGCTGCGGAAGGTCGTACTTAACGAGTTTGTCTTGCAATAATCCCATAGTAACTATAAATAAGCTAATAAGCTTACATTTAAATAAATAATGTATATAGAGAAAATGAATACATTCTGTCTTTTATAATACGCTTACAAAAAACAGGCTGCAAAGATAATAAATAATGTTACGTATCATACTCATTTGATTTAAAAAATGAACCTTTTTGATAAATCTAGTTTCTATAGTTTAGTTTATTCACTAAATATAGTACTTTTGTCGAAGGATAAATTAATACTTCATGGAGGTTAAAAAGAAAATAGTATTTATTGTTAATCCGATTTCGGGCACTCACAACAAAGAGCATATAATTAAATTGATCGACGAAAAAATTGACAAAGATCAATATGATTATGAGATCAGGAATACTGAAAGGGCAGATCATGCAGTAGATATAGCTGCAGAAGCTGCAGAAGAAAAAGTTTATGCCGTTATAGCTATCGGAGGAGATGGGACTATCAACGAAATTGCACGCTCCCTTATTCATACAGAAACGGCTTTAGGTATTATACCATCCGGTTCCGGCAACGGATTAGCAAGGCATTTAGAGATTCCTATGGATGTAAAAGGAGCTATTGATGTAATTAATCATGGTGAAATAGTACACGCTGATTATGGAAAAATAAATAATATCCATTTCTTTTGTACCTGCGGGATCGGTTTTGATGCATTTGTCAGTTTAAAGTTCGCCCAAGCCGGCAAAAGGGGGGTACTCACCTATATTGAAAATACCCTCCAGGAGAGTCTTAATTATAAACCTGAGACTTATGAACTTGAGATCGGAGACGGCACTGTTAAATATAAGGCATTTCTGATTGCATGCGCTAATGCTTCCCAATATGGAAACAATGCCTATATAGCTCCGCAGGCATCTTTGAGTGACGGATTGATGGATGTTACTATACTTGAACCTTTTACTGTATTGGATGTACCTTCACTTGCTTTTCAATTGTTCAATAAAACAATTGATCAGAACAGCCGGATAAAAACACTTAGATGTAAAAAACTCCGTATTACCAGGAGCAAACCGGGAGTAATCCATTTCGATGGAGATCCGATGATGACCGGCGAAAATATTGAAGTGGAAATCTTTGAAAAAGGCTTTTATGTTATTGCTCCCCCCAAAAAGGAAAAAGAATTGAATGTACTTCAAAAAGCCTCTGATTATTTTAGTAACTTTACAATAGATACACTCTTGATGGATATATCCAATAAAAACAAAAATTTATTGGATAAGAATAAGACATTTATAAAGAAGCTTACAGACAAAAAAAATAAAGATTAAGAAGTTAATCTTAAAACAACTACTCTCTATTGGCTGTTTGTTATAATAATATATATCCGATTAATTATGGCAAACGAGATAACAAAGATTCCCCCTAAAGGGAATAAAAAAAGGATTATAATAGTAGGAGGAGGATTTGCCGGTCTAAAATTTGCCCGCAAACTTAAAAAGAATAAGTTTCAGGTAATATTACTAGACAGGCAAAATCATCATATCTTTCAACCCCTTCTTTATCAGGTTGCAACTTCCGGTGTCGAACCGAGTGCAATTTCTTTTCCTTTCAGGAAAATATTTCGGAAATACAAAGACTTTCACCTACGTATGTGTGAAGTAAACAGGGTAATACCGGAGTATACAAGAGTCGAAACATCTATCGGATACCTTACTTATGATTATTTAATTGTTTCCAGTGGTTCACACACTAATTATTTCGGTAATACAAAATTACCAGAGCAAACAATGTCTTTGAAGACTACTGCTGATGCTTTATACAATCGGAATAAAGTTTTAGAAAGCCTTGAAGAAGCCCAAAACACAACAGATAAGCAAAAAAGGAAACAACTAATGACCTACGTTATTGTAGGAGGTGGAGCAACGGGAATAGAGTTGGCTGGGGCTCTTGCAGAAATGCGTGACTATTTGTTTCCACAAGATTATCCGGATTTGGATATTAAAGAAATGCAGATCATTTTACTTGATGCCGGGCCACGCCTTCTATCAAACTTTAGCGAGAAATCGTCAGAAAAAGTAAAAGAGACATTGGAAAAGATGGGAATAGAGATCAGATTAAATGCACAAGTTAAAGATTACAACTGTAATTCACTAATGTTTGTTGATGGAAGTCAACTTTTATCAGCCAATGTATATTGGGTTGCCGGTGTAAAAGGCAATAGCCTGGAAGGTTTTTGCAAGGATAATTATGGTCCGGGAAATAGATTACTTGTAAATACTTACAATCAGGTGAAGGGATATGAAAATATATTTGCCCTTGGAGACACAGCACTTATGATAACTGAAGAATATCCAAGGGGACACCCTCAGGTAGTTCAACCGGCTATCCAGCAAGCAAAACATTTGGCAAAAAATATAGAAAGATTACGTAATGGAAAAGAATTAAAACCTTTCAAGTACAAAGATAAAGGTTCGATGGCTACTATCGGTAGGAATAATGCTATTGTTGAAATGAAAAATCTGCATTTCGGGGGATTTCTGGGGTGGCTAAGCTGGTTATTTATTCACTTGATTAATATTGTCGGAGTTAAAAACAAACTCTTTATCGTATTAGACTGGACATGGAGTTACTTGAGATATGACCCTTCTTTGCGCTTGATTATAAAACCGATAAATAAGGAAAAAGAAAATTGTTTAGAAGGAGAACAAAGCACAGAGAAGGTTGTTTAACTAAAATATAATTAAACAGAACTTTTATGGCTAACGAACAGAAAATTGTAACTGAAACAGGAAGCAAGGAAGCACCCGAAACTTTTTATATTAAAATTACGGCAGAAGGTCCCTACCTTGTCTATGGCAATCCGCCTATTGATCAGGAAATCATCACTCCTAACGAAGAAGGTTCATCTTGGGTATACCGCCGTGGTACATCATTTGCCACAAACCAGAATCCTGTAGCTTTATGTAGATGCGGCCAATCCAAACAAATGCCTTTTTGTGACGGCTCCCATGTTGATGCAAACTGGGATCCAAGAGAAACCAGCTCAAAAGAACCTTTATTAGCAGGTGCAGAAGAATATGAAGGTCCGGAATTGGTATTGGCTGATAATGAAAAATATTGTGCTTTTGCACGTTTCTGTGATGCTTACGGGCAGATATGGAATATAGTTCAAACCGCCCATACAGAAGAAGAGAAAAAGACTGTACAACATGAAGCAGAACATTGTCCGGCCGGTCGCCTTGTATTATTTGATAAAAATACTCAAAAAGTATATGAGCCACCATTTGAACCATCAATCGGACTGATAGAAGACCCGGGTATTAAAGTAAGTGGTCCTATCTGGGTAAAAGGAGGTATTCGGATTGAGAGCTCAGATGGTAGTAGCTATGAAATAAGAAACCGGGTTACATTATGTCGTTGCGGTTTTTCCTCAAACAAACCTTTTTGTAATGGAGCCCACGCTTCTGCACATTTTCATGATGGATTACCGCTAGGTGATGCAGGAAAAGAATGGTAATAATATTTGTTAGTTTCATTATTAATTCTATCTTTGTCAGATAGTTAATTTCACAAAAAAGAAAGGAGCAAACAATGAAAGTCTTACTGTCTATAAAAGCTATAAAAGCTGTTGTTGTAATTAACTGGGAATATCCTGTATTTCCAAAAGCAAATGATAGGATTTGTATATCTGACTTTATTGAGGAAGATATGTCCAATATATTCAAAGAAGAGGAATATGTGGTAGGAAAAAAAGTGCTTACCTCTTATGATGAGATAAAAGATTGGGATGAACAAGCCGTGACAGATTTTACTTCTCTTAAAAAGAATGTTACTTGTACCATACAACCATCCCTTAAGTTCAGGAAAGAAAAAGATGGCGGCATTTATTGTATTCTGGATGCAAGACTATAAATAATTATTTATTATAAAACAAGATAAATTGTGTAAATACAGTAGCAATAAGATACTATATTTACACAATTCCTTTTTATCATAACATATTTAAAATATGCGTTTTTTCCTTTATTTACCGATATTGCACACTAAGGTCATGTGAGTAAATACTTTAAAATGTTTTTATTAAAAAGGTAAGTAAAAATAGCAATATGATATAAAAAATAAAATAAACAAGTATTGTATAATTAATTCATATCATGTATCTTAGCACCCTCTAAGAAAATAAAAAGTATGATGAATCAATATTTGTTACATCAGCAGAATCTACTATCAAACCAACTATTCTATCACAAATTAGACATTAGAGTATCCCCCACTGACAAGCTCTACCTGGATTCGTGGATTGGTAGCGTAATAAAAAATGGTTTGCTCAATGCTGCAAATTATGTTATGATTAATGAGGAAGTTTCTCTATTTTCTCTTATAGAAACAATTCCTATTGATGCTACACACCCCTTTTACAGAGAGTTATCTAAATGGTTTCCTAAGGGCTTTTCCATTTCCGGATTACCTTACAGCTATGCAGAGCATCTTCCCATGATATTGCATCAGGGAGAAGTCTTTACTTTCTCATTATGCTTATTCGGAAAAATGGCAGAGTATTACAATTATTTTATAGAAGCCATACGGGAAATGTGCCTTCGTGGAATCGGTAAGCCTATAATCTCTTTACAATTAATTGATATCTGCGAATCTCATCCGGAACATTCTTCCGGTGTTATTACAATTGGCAACAGTACTGATATCAATGATTTAAAGTATCCTATATCTTTAGACCGGTTTCTAACCATGACAGCAACTCAAAAGTGGAAATGCAAAGATATGCTGATCTCTTTCGAAACCCCGGTCAATCTGGTTTATCAAAGAACAAAGGCTGAACCGATTATAAGTTTTCAAACTTTACAAAATGGCTTTCCTAGTTTCTACCAACTAATAAGATCCCTTACCTATCGCCTACTTAAACTAGTAGCCTTATATACTTCCGTCAATAAAGAACTTTTCCATAGGGAAAACCTGCAAGGATTTGAAGAGTGGCTGGAAAATGCAGCAGAACCTACCCTTGTATCTGCCGATATCCATTGGGTAATGATACCTGATGTACAGAAAAAAGAGTCTAAAGAGGAATTTAAACTTGGTGGGTATATGGGGGATATGACATATTCCGGAGACTTTGATGCATATCTACCCATACTTCTTTTCTTTCAGGACTTAGGAATAGGCACTGATGTTGTCCATGGATTGGGACAATACAGAATAGAGAATAGTTAATAAAGGAATTAAGTATTCATCACTGCGTGATAGCAGCCAAAGTAGTCAAGCAACTACTACTTCATTTCTAACTGCTATCACAGCATGCTTGAATAATGTATTTCTATTCGATGGAGAAAGGAAATGTGAAAGATAAGTAATTTAGATTATTATCTAACTATCGATTATTTCTATTTTTCTCTTTTACCATCTTGTTTATTTCCTGCAACATCAGAAAGCAACCAGGAACTACCACCATTCCGTGGTCAAATCCTTCCAATTCATATAAAAAGACATTTTGATTACCCAAGCCTTCCAAAACTGCTGCTAAATGGGCATTTTCTTCATACCTGGCGGTGAGCTCCAACCTCCTGTCACCGGAATAAAGAAAAATAGGAGATGTATTTTTCCGAGCTTTATTTGAAGGTGCATATTCGTCGATTACAGGAATTCCATCAGGTAGGCCTCTCTCCTGCCTGATGGTATAATGTGTAGTAGTTTGCCCACTGATGGGAAAATAAGCTTTTATCTTATCCGCATCTTTTCCATATCTATCTAAATAGCTTTTATCCAAAGCAAGCATAAGTGCAAGATAACCTCCTGCAGAATGACCTGAGACAAAAATCAAATCCGGGTCACCACCATATTTACGGATATTATCAAGTGCCCATGCTACAGCTTCTGCAGCATCTATTGTATAAGCGGGATTAGTTGCTTTGGGGCTTAAACGGTAATTTACAGTAACTACTGCGACTCCTTTATTTTTTAATTCCTCGGGAATATCTTTCTCCCCGCCAGTCAATCCACCTCCATGAAACCAAACAATAGTGGAAAAATCTTTTATATTTGCAGGGTAATAAACATCTAATTTACATCGTTCAATACGGTATGTATCTTTTTCATCGTTGGATATATAAGATATATTTCTCTCTATCTGGTAAGTGTCCTGTGCAGTCAAATCACATAAAGCGATTATTAACAGAAAAAACGAAAGTGCATATTTTATCATTTGTATCAAATTATTTCCGTAAGAACTCGGTCAAAGATAAATCAATAAAATGAAATAACCTGACCGGATCTGTGAAAAATACATCCTTCAACGAAGGTAAATACTAAAGATAATGATTTCTTAACCCGGAAAAATAGGTATTATCGACTGATAAAAAATATCAATTATATTATGGAAGTATTATAAACAAAAAACTCCCATAATTTTTTATAAAAGTTATGGGAGTTGGTTATATATTCATTTTTTAAGAATTTCCATGGGGGCAGACGCTTCTGCCCGGCATAAATGCAAAACAAACAAAACACCTACTTGTCACAAGCCAGTGCCGTCAAAATAGTCATAATCTAATATCTATGATGAAAAACACAATATATAAACAATAGGATTTCAAAAAGGTTCAATTAAAATGAGAAAAATATTTGTTTTTTTTGCTTTCAGGGAAATATTTCAAGTATTCCTCTTTATAAATAGGTTTTCAAAGCAAAAAGAAAAGGCTATATGTAAATAATTTTATACAATATTATAAAATTTGACCGAAAAGTTATTGCCGGAAGTAATGAAAACATTTTTATTTTTATTTGGTTTATATAAATGAAAAAGCCCCTGTATTAACAGGAGCTAATTTCTTTTTAAGTAGACGCTTCTACCATTTCAGTACTTACTTATCACAAGCGAATACTAACTATTAATCTTAAATCTATTACTATGAAAAACACACCAGTATAACGTTGAAGCACTTCAAAGTGTTCACGTATTCTCTAAAAAAAGCAATATTTTTAACAGTTTTTAAAAACTCAGAAGAAACTTACCTCTATTATTTATATCCCTAAAGGCAATTTTAATAAATACCATATAATAAAAAGCAATGTCCAGGCAAGGAAAATATACAACGAAAATCGCCATGTATGCTTTAAAAGGGGGGCATAATTGGCTTTCTTATTATACTGTTGCATATATACCAAGACTAAAGGCATATAGAAAAGAAAAGGAGTTATGGCATTCGTCACACTATCCCCTATGCGGTAGGCACATTGTGTCCAGTCGGGAGTAATCCCCATAGAAGCAAACATAGGAACAAATATAAAAGACATAAATGACCACTTTGCAGTGGAAGAAACCATAATCAAATTGATCACTCCACTGAATACGATAAACAATAATAATGTAATAAATCGCGGAGCTTCTACCGAACTCAGCATATCTGCACCAACAATCGCCAGGCATTTATCTAACCGTGAGAACTCAAAGAAGGCAAACATTTGGGCGGCAAAAAATGCTATGACAAAATAAATAGCCAGTAATTTCATAGGTTGGGTTAATCCTGCTATTACATCAGAATCTGAACGGTAGCGTCCTGAAACAAATCCGTATACCATTCCCATCAAACCAGCCCCAAAGGAAAGAATAAAAATAGCACCTGCAATGAAGGGTGAACGGGTCATCCCCCCGGTAACTCCCCTCAATATACCTAACGGAGAAAAAGTAGCAATTACAATTATAATAGTATATATCAGTCCTACAACCAAGGCAATAAAAAGCGCTCTGCGTTCTTTGCTTGATAACTGCTTGTAACCTCCAAAACGTATTTGCCCTTCATACGTACCCAATGCGGGTGAAAGATATTTCTTTAATACAACATATATGACTCCTGTAATAAGAAAAGTAGAGGCAACCATAAAATAATAGTTGGATAAGGTCCCTGTGTTGCTACGGGAAATTCCTGCAGAGACTGCCGCTTCCTGGGTATATTGCGCCAGCAACGGATCGAGTGTACTTATTAATAAATTGGCACTAAATCCACATGCAACGGATACATAAGCGGTTATAATACCTGCAATAGGATGAAGCCCTACTGACTGGAAAAGCATAGCTGCTATAGGAATCAGGATGATATATCCGGCATCTCCTACTACATTAGAGATGATACCTAAAAGTATAACAATCAGCATGATCCCGGGCCGGGACATTCTGTTTTTATTAAGTCCCTGACGAATACAGGCATGAATAAACCCGGAATGTTCTGCAACCCCGATCCCAAACATGGTGACAATCACCATTCCAAGCGGAGCAAATCCTGTAAAATTCTTCACTACATTGCGTAAAAACCAACGGATACCTTCAGGACTAAGCAAACTTTGCACCCTGATTTCTTCACCTGTAGCCGGATTAATAACACTTAAACCATAGATATCAAATATCCATGAAAGAAATACCACTACCACTGTCAATAGGAAAAACATGGTAGCGGGATGGGGCATTTTCCATCTACTCCTCATCTGGTTCTAAACTGTCCAAATCTATAATTCTTAGTTCTAAAGCTCTTACAACAAGACGTGTGGCATTTACTCCTACTCTTTCACCGGGAGGAAATAAGCGATTGATCAGGTCGGCCTGCCTTTTCTCTAAAGATTTCACACCAAAAGGCATACCTTTCAGGTTGGTAATCATTTCTTTTGTATATCCTAATGCCAGATGGCGGAGAAAACGTTCGTCATATTCGTCAATATCATAGTTGATAACAGCTTCCTGACGCTTCATGTCATTAGATACGGACCTTTTAAAGCGATCAACTATTTTCTCTAAAATAGGATAGTTAAAAACGAGTTTCTTCCCATCCATTACTGCCTGAACGTCTGTTTTAGTTAAAAGCTCCCCGGTTTTAAGGATGATACCATCAGCACCGGCATTGAGCACATCTACCCATAACTTTTCATTCAATACTTCGCCTGTAAATATTAAAACCTTGATATCTTTGTATTTGACACGGATATTCCTGCAAATTTCAACTCCGATAGTAGTAGATCCTCCAAGCCCAAGGTCTAATAACACCAGGTCAGGTATTTGTACCTCTATCAATTCCCAGAATTCTTTCTCTGTCATAGCTGTTCCTATGATTTCAGCTTCGGGGATTTCATGACGAAAGATTTCTTCTGTTCCTTTTAATTCCAGTTTAACATCTTCGACAATGATAACTTTAAATCTCTTATTTTCCATATTAGTGTTTGTTTACATTTTTATTTTATTAAAATAACATGTATGTAGCTTGTCCCTACTTCTTAGGCATAGTGAAATAAACCGTAAATCCCCCTCCTTCTGCCGGCTCAGCATTAATACGACATCCTCTTTTACCGGCATATTCGTCATGGTCACGGATCACTTGTTTGCAAATTAAATACTCCGTTCCGGTCAATCTCCCGTCTTCCTGCAAAACCATACGTGAAAGGTTTGGATAGAACAACTGGTTTAATTCATCGACACTTTTAGTTCTTCGCCTGTCGGTAAACAGAAATCGAACAAAACCTTCATCTTCAGATACTTTTAACTCAAGTTCTCCTTCAGAAACATAGCTAAATGCCTCATTTATTAAATTTTCCAATAATAGTTTTAAAAGAATTATATCCCCTGTCACTTTCAATTCAGAGGAATCAACCATAAATGACAACTTAAATCCACTTTTTTTACTTACCCGGAGGAAATATTTTCTTGCATACTCCGTAAGCTCATTTACTTTTATTGTACTTCTCCGGAATGTGACTTCTTCCAACTGCCGGGAGGCACAAGAGCTAAGAATGGTATATATATCTTTATAATAAGATATCAATTCGCTGATTGTATTTACATTCTCTTCTTCTTCCTGCCGGGACAACCCGGAAACATTCAGCTTATCGATTATTTGTTTTATTTTATTCGGATAATAAATTGTTTCATGCTTTATGGTTGAAAGGCAATTATCAAGCACCATGTTTTGCACATGGATCAATCCGTCTTCACGAGATGCTCTTCGGGCTTCATCCTGTGCTGTTTCTATATCCTGATACTTGATCGAAAGCCTTACTACTGCATTATAAACAACAATCGCAATAAACCGCGCAATAAGTTCGGCCAGAAGTTTGTCACTCTCCCTGGAAGTGCTGATTTGCTTTGCAAGTGCCAACACTCCTACACAACGTTGCTCATCTCCTACATTTATTAATAAAGGAAAACACTGGCATACTAAATCTTCGGAAACCACATGTTCCTTGTCTTCAAAACTGCGTCGCATGAGGTCCGACAACATTTCTTGTTCTTCAAACTGTTCGGGGTTAAATACAAAACTTAACCGTCGTCTATCCTCGTTATATACTGCCAGTCCAAGTGCATCAATAATAAGAAGCTCATTCATGGCATCATATACCTCGTTAACTATCTTTTGTGGGATAGCCATACTGTTGTTAGTATCGGACTTACGCACCAAAGAGGCCGAAAATATTTCCCGGTTGATCTCAAGTACCTGCTCCAGATTTCGCCTGTTTACAAACCGTCTGCGGATATAGAATAGGTAATAACCAATTAAATAAAGCAATATAAGAAGAATACAAAGTATGATACCTACTATTTTATTGTTGGTAGAATGTTCCAGACGACGGCAGTAATCAGCTAAAGAAGTATCTTCACTTAATAGTTTATAAAGTATTGTATATGCATTGTTATTGTATCGGTAAGCATCTAAATTTTTAAGAGCAAGAAAAGCTACAGCCGCTTCATTACGGATGTCAAGTATAACATGATAATCTGAAGCAAAAGTGTGATTCCACCAATCTATTTCTGCCGCAGGGCCATTGCCCGTAAGCTTCATATAAGTTTCAGGCTTAGGGAAAAACTTTTTGTAATGTTCATTCAGCCGTACGATAGACATTTCTATATAATGAAGAGCTAAATGGTAGTCACCCTCTACATTACAAAAGTATGCAGTATCGGCAAATAGAGAAGCCTCATCTAATAAACTATCAAACTCTTGTTGCCCGAATGAAGACAAAGTATCTTCTTGTGTAAAAGATTGCTGTGAAGGACCTTCTGTAATATGGGTACCGCAAGAAAAGAAAGCTGAAGGAAAAACAAAGCAAAACAATATCCCCAGCGTTTTCCGTATACCTTTAGGCAGTCGGAAATAGAAACGGCTCCCCTCTCCCTGTTTACTTTCGATACTGAAAATACAGACATTAAATACCGGACTTGTTTTCTTATATTTTTCAATAATGCCTTTACAGTTCATCAGGCCAAAACCGGATCCCTTATTATTGCACAACTCTCCGATATCATCTTTGGAATGGATACCGATCTGGCTCGAATCATATATCTTCTCGTCCAGTATAAGGGAAACATCTTTTTCACTTAAGCCACGGCCATTATCTTTTACGGAAATTTCCACATAATCCTTACCTTCACGGGCATACACTTCAACCTGTCCACCTTTGGGAGTATATTTACGGGCATTTTCAGTTAAAGTATTTATCATGAAAAGGGTTAGCGCTTTATCTGCTTTAATTATTGCATCCAGAGGTTCAACAGTGAATGTTTGTTGCTTCATTTCAAAGGTCTTACGTCCCTTCGCAATCACCTCAAAGAGCTCATTCAATTGGAAATTTTCAACATTGAGGCTTAATGAACCTTGTTTCATTTTAATCCACAAAGCAAGAATATCATTATATTCATTAATACGAGTGATCAACTCGTCAATATACAGGTATTTGCCTTGTTTTACTTTCTCGTTTCGGGCGTATTCTTTTCCTTTGAGCTTGCTTATTTCATTGATTATACGGTCAATAAACGGATTAATACCCGTAACGATAGACATACAGGCTCTCTTCACCAGGTTTTGCCGCTTGTTTTCAACAATATGCTGCTCATAAACATATAATTCTTTTTCAAGTCGACGACGTTCCTCACCTAAAGAAATAAACGTCAATCCGTTTTCAATAACCCAGGCAATGTAAGGAGCAATAACTTTGATCAGAGCAGATTCGTCTTTGGAAAGTTTAGCAGGTGTATATATTTCGATTATCCCAATCGGATATTCTTTATCGGGAACAGTAAGTGGAAAATCAGTTTTGACACCCTCAGATATATATTCTACTGCATTCTCGTCTGCAAATTCATCTTGAAGGGTATATACCATTTCTTCTTTATCTTCATCCCATAATAATATCCGCATGGAGCTGATATGGAACAAAGAGTTTAGCTGCGGCATAATGGAATTGGTTATCGAACTGACAATTTCATCCACATTGCCGGCATCTACCGGAATCGATGCCGTAATTTTCCGGCAGATCTCAAGGGTTTGTTTTAATCTGTTGATATCTTCTTTATTGCGTTTCTCTCTCAAATTATTGTGAAACCATGAGAGAGGTACAACTAACAGACTGCCTATAATAACAAATAATATTAATATATTTAACTCGCGTGATTCGGACTCCAATGCTTCATACCGGCTTTCGAGCTCTTTATCCTGACGGGTATAATTAAGAATATCCAGATAAATATTGCGATTATAGTCCGAAGCCTCTTTCATTTCCAAACCTGAATAGGCAACGCTCAACTGCTCACGTATACGGGCAATCCATTCGGGAACCGTTTTAATTCCGTCGGTGTTAATCCATTTCAGATCTACATAAAATGTATCTTCCGGCATATAAGGATAAAGCCTGTCGGTAGAATCATTGCAGTTATAATAGTGCCGGTGGTGTTTATTTACCTGTTCCAATGCCTTGGTTAAGGTGTCTACAGCTTCTGCATAATAACCATATTCATTAAGCCACGTTCCGATAGTACGATAGGTTCCGGCTATCTGGTAAATATCGTTATATACTTTAAATTTGGACAATGCCTGACTGGCTAAATCAAGAGGTAACATCTCCGCATCATATTCGTGCGGATTAAGTATTCTCAGTGCATTGGCTCTTCTGGTATAAAGTATATCGGAAGAGCTTTTCGTGTTTAATAACTCCGCTATACCTTGCAGACAGTTTGCTTCAAAATAAATATAATCTTGCTCAACACTTCTACGCCAACATTGATACAGATTATCAAACTCACAAATAATTAAATCTTCTGAGTGTTCTTCATCTTTACATAATCCTGCCGAGCCTTTTATATAATGATAATAAAGCCACTGGGCCGTATCAGTAGCGAGCACTTCATCATCTTTTATCTGGTTAAGTGCCATTACAGCTTCGGGTTTCTGCTGTAAATAATAATAATAAATAGCCGATACTATATAAAACTCCGACAGAGCATACTTTACCCGCTGTTTCTCATGCGCATCTACAAAAACAGTTATATCTTCGTTGATGCGTCTCATCCGGTTTATAGCACTGTTGCGGTAATCATAGTACTCTTTGTTCATCGAAGTACGCTGATATATCTTCATCAATCCTATATCCGCAATAAGACGTTCTAATTCGTTGGAAGTTAAAGTAAAAACTTCTGTATAATTGCGCTCGGCATCTTCAAAATCCATCTGCATAAATTCATAGAAACCCAGGTTATTGCATGCTTCCGCCTTTCCCTGTGTATACAGTTTCGCACTTGAATATGCTTTGCTTGCGTAATAGTAAACGGAATCCAGATTTTTATAACGATAATCGTAAGCTTTCTGATTGAGCGAGTCCAACAAGCGAACTTCACGCATCGGAACAATTTCCCCGCATGAAAATAGAGCTGAAAGAGCCAGCAACAGAATAAACGAAAGAGGTATATATTTTGCTTTAATCATTATTTTGTCAGTCCGCTAAAGCAAAACTACAAATAATCATGAAAAGAATATAATTATCTGCTAACAAATTAATTTAGAAAAGATTATTTAAAACGTTTTAAGTCTATCTTATCAAAAGTCCACTCGGGAGTATACAATTTTCCTTCTTCCGTCTGCTCCAATTCATACCAGGGAGATAAAGCCTTACTTGTCGGATTCGTAAGAAGGTGGATACTTTGTGCAGGCATGTAACTTTGTGCCAGCAGGAAAACCTTTTTTCCGGTAGCGGGGTTTGTTGCAACATCTGTAACAATTACCGCATGTCCGGGAGAACCTCCCTGAATAAAGACGTCTCCTATAGACAAAGTGGAGTAAGGTACTTTTTTCAATTCGCGGGATAGTGATAAAGTACCGGCATAAGTAAAAACGATATCCAGATATGTCCTGAATGTAGGATATGAATAATCTATTCCTTTGGATTGATACCAGGAAACATCATTACCCTTTACACTGATGCGATATCCTTGTATCCATTTCCTGTAATCGGCTTTAAACCCATTGGTAAAATTAAAATGTATCTGATCATATTTTTTATTTGCATATAAATATTCAGCTCTTAATCTTATAACAGCATCTGCACATTGCTGCAAATCCCGTTTTCCTATATCCATATTTATAACAGCATAGGCTGCAGACCGATTCCTTTTTTCCTCTCCATTATAATATAAAACTTTACTTCCGGCCGGAAGCAAAGGCAGAGTACGAAGATATTGTGCAAATGATTCACCGGACATTTCAATACGCTCGTATCCTTCCGGTGGAGATATTACCGTCTCTATAGTCTGAGAATAACCAACTAAACAACAGAGGGTTATTGCAAATAATAAGTATAGTCTTTTCATAAAACGATTATGTTTATAATCATAAATTGGGATATTCCTTTCGCAATATACCTAAAACAGGTGATTGTGTAATAACAGATATACCCTTAAATTTGCATTGTTGAATTAAGTTAGTTAGTCATAAATTATATTACGTAACCACATTTAGTAAATGTAATAACTCTCCTTTCGAAGTGATTTCGAGAGGAGAGTGTATTTTATCACTTACCAAAGCAAAAACGGCATCCTATAGCAAAGTTAATACGGGATACACCCATTCTGTTATCTTTGTTAACTTCAACTTCGGGTACTACATTTGTATAGTTAAGTTTGCCATAACTACCGCCTATCATTTCTATTTCAAAGCCTATACCAAAATTCTTGGTTACTTTGTAATCTGCACCTATTGCCATATTGGTACCAACGGTTCTACCTGTAATTTTTCCTTCTCCGTAACCTGACACAGCAGAAGCATTATTTCTATAACCCAGATAACCAAATCCTATTTCATATTTCAATTCCCATTGTTCAAATACCGCTCTCCCGGCAAACATAGGACCTATATAGGTCAAAAAAGTATTATGATCTATGCTATTGTAAACAGCTGAAGAATTATAACCTGAATAAATCAATCCCCACCCCAGATTACTCCGGTAATAACGATGAAATTTAGCACTCCAGGTTAATCCCCGGCTTAATTTGTTTTCAAAATCTTTTGCAGGCCCGGATATTCCCTTAGTACGGTTCACAATAATCCCGTAACCGATATTCAGGTTAAAATCGTAAGGTGATTCTGTTTTAAACTCTTCATAAATGTAATAAAGGGGATCTTCATCGTCTGCATTTAAAGAGGTAGCAGTAAATAAAGGTAGTTCTCTCTCTGTGCTATTAGCCTTTATTATAAAAATAGATAATAAAGCAATTCCCAAAAATAGCTTTTTCATCGTCTTTAGTTTTAATGTGTATTTGTTTTTAATAGTAAATGTAATAATAATTGGTTTTCTCCGTAAAATGATAATCTACTTTACAGCCAAGCAAAAATGAACTGAAAGCAAAACTTGTCTAAATTTGGACAAATATAAAAAATCTAATAATAACTTCAGCACCATGCCTAATTTTTATCTGCAATCTGTTTATTCATTTTTTTTATATAAGTTTGCATATAAACCCAATTTAGATAATCAGCAAATGGGAAGCATGAAAAACACTTTTATATTTATATTTTTGATATTGATCTTATATTCTTCTTATATTCGTTCTAACAATACTAAAGCCGATTCTCTCCTCAACCGGGCACAAATAGTGCTCTATACAAATCCCAGGCAGGCAACCTATTTTTCACAAAAAGCTATAGAAGCCATGTCTCCGGCAACGCCTGATGAAAAAAAATCAAGGGCATTGCTTATAAACGGATCTGCCCACAAGTTGCTGGGAGATTTTGATATCAGTATCAAAACATTGTATGATGCGCTTGACTATTGTAAGGATAACAATTACGCCCTACTGGCAGATATACAAATGCAAATAGCTAATGTATATTGTCGTTTAAGGGATTATAGTAAAGCTTTTGAAATTAATGATAGAGCTACAAACCTCAGCAAAGCACATGGAGATTCAACCCGGCTGGCAGCTTGCTATAATAACCGGGGAATTATCCATTATAACCTGAACGAATTTAAAATTGCAGAACAATACTTCCGAAATGCTCTTCACATTAACCGGCAAATTGGCGACATAAAAGCTGTAGCAGCTAATCTTAATAATATGTGCCTCTACGAAGGAGATATAAATGAAAAATTAAATTTAATACAAGAAGCTATCATCATAAATAAAAACCTGAATGCTACCTGGGCACTGGCCGAAAATTACAATAACATGGGTAAACAATATTTCTTTGCCAGACAATATAAAAATGCATTAAATGCACTTGAAAAGGCCAGGGAGGCAGCAAATGATGCGGATGCCAAAGAGTTGATCTGTGATAATTACGAATACTCTTCCTGGGTTTATTCAGCACTTAAAGAGTATGACAAGGCATATGATTGTTTACTGCAATTATATAATCTCAGTATGGAACTCCAAAATGATAAGAAACTGAGAAGTGTAGAACAGGAGATGTCCGAAAAAAGAGTTCAAACACTTAAAAGGGAAACGGAACTAAAACAGCAAGCCTACGAAATAGAAATATTAAAAAGAAATATGTTTATTCTTGCTGTAGTACTAGCTTTTTTCATAGCCGTTGCTATCTTATTACCCAGATGGATAAAACGGAAAAAGGATCTGCAATTGGCAGAGACACGCTATAAACTGGAACAATCAGAACACGAAGTAACCGAACTTAAATTTAAACAACAGGAACAAGCTATACATAGCATTCAAAGCGAACTTGCAATTACCCGTCAAGAAGTCACCAGTTTTGCCATGTTTTTACGCAGCCGTAATGAATTGCTCGAACGAATCCGGGAGTTAATAAAAGAAGGGTATAAAATGGACTCCTCTACTCTACAGCCCCATCTTAAAAAAATCAACGCATTCATTAGCCAATACCAGAATGGTAATGAAGAAACAAATGCAATGTTACTTAGCATTGAGCAGAAAAATGCAGATTTCCTGAAACGACTACTCAGCAAGCATCCGGATCTTACACAGGGTGAAAAATATCTGGCTACATTGTTGCGGGTAAATCTTTCTACCAAAGAAATATCTTTGTTAACCGGTTCCATACCCAAAACGATCAACATGAACCGGTATCGGCTACGCAAATCATTAGGTTTACATGGAGATGAAGATCTTTGCGAATATTTGAGAAGTATTTAGAATATCATTAATACAATTGTAGATCATTTAATAATATTAATAGCTTAGTTAACAAGGTTTTGATAAAAATATTGTAATACTTTTATGCTTCACTCTTTATTCATTTGTAGATAAGAAATAGACTATTTTCTATTGAACGTACATTCTTTCATATTTACATTTGTATTGTCATGACAGTAAAATAATAGTATTAAACTTTAATTCTCCAAATTATGAAAACAGTGAAATTATTTCTCTTATTTAGCTTATTAGTAAGCTTGAAAGCTTATTCTTATTCATTCTCTATCAATGGTCCAAATTCTGTATATCCCGATCAGGGATATCATTTCAGCATCTATAATATTGCGGGGCAAAACCCGGATGGATGGTATAGCTGCAATTGGTATGTAAATACGGTAAATGGATGGAAAAAAGCGGGATATAGTGTCAACCACAATGCTACAGAATTATTCATCGATGGTTATTTCACATATAGAGATGTTGGTAACCGAACTATTTTAATAAAGTGTGTAAGCGTAAGTGTAGCATCAGGACATACCTATGAAGCATATTATACTACAGGCTGTTCCAGTTGTAAATTCGGGTCAAACGGCTCTTACTTTTATCAACCCAGTAATTACGTAGAACAATTGACAGGGAATTAAATATTACATTTTAGAGTAGCTATATTCAAATTATATAGCTTAAATCAAAAGGTAGATTTCCCCCTTTATCACTTGGGAAACCTACCTTTTCTTCATATATTTAATTACAACTAGATACATAAAACTCAATTATGGGAAAATATATCAGATAATAATAATCAAACATGTAAAGAATAAAAGTTATTGGCTATAATGTATGGAGGTTATTAATCACAATGTACAGGCGTTATGGGATAGTATGTATGGACGTCGCTTCGGCGACATAAGGACGTTATAGGGTATCACGTAAGCACCTCGTTAGCATGAGGTAAGGATGTCGTTAAAACGACGTAAGCACGTCGTAGGGTATGAGGTACGGACGTCAGTTGATCGACGTAAGGACGTCGTTAGAATGACATAAGGATATCAATGAAGTGAAGTAAGGATATTGCAGGTGCAATAATTAAGTTATGCGTATAGTTGATATAGAAATCCTCACTCTTGAAGATATTTTAAGAAGTATATAGTTTTACTTCTGTTTTAGCAGTGTAGAGGCATTTATTTGTTTTGTAGAATTAACCGCTTTTCTTGCTTTTTTGCTTAAACGGATATAACCTTTTACATTATATTTCAGCTTTTCAGTATCCAGGTCTGATATTTTACTAACCCCTTTACCGGACACAGCAAGATGAAGAGACCCCATTTCGCCAATATCTACGCTACGTCCATCTAAAAGTAAATCTATGGCCACCTGATTCCAACAGCTTATTATAGCTTTACATAGCTCTTTGTTTACACCCAGATTTCTGGAAGTTATTTCACATACTTCATCAAAGCCTGCTTTAGATTGTCTACGTAATACCACATAAAGTTTTTTATTTTCATCCGGGTTAAGAGGATTTTCTTTGTAATAAAGGTTGTAATATAAGGCCATAAATATATTTTTCTATTTATAAATCAGCGATTTACTCTATTTATTGTTGTTTTTATTTAGATATTAGGTGCAAACATAAGTAAAATATCTAATATTTGCAAATTAAATCTACAAAACCACTCCCCTAAAAACATATAAAACCACACAATTTATAGAGAAAAGAAAGTAATAAAGCTTAATAACTAAGCTATTATAAAATCTTTTATAGTAGAAAATAATTATATAAAAAAATTATAAGCGCGTCTAAAAAGTCGTCTCTCAGGGAGTGTGTCCCGAAAGTCCATCAATGGCGTAAATTCACCACAGATTACTCAGATTAGCACAGATCGACCAAAATTATTCGACTCATTATCAGTATAATAAATATAAAATAATCTGTGCTAATCTGAGTAATCTGTGGTGAATAATACTTTTTGGATAGCCCCTCTGTTGTTCTATAACTTACAGAGGAGATCCCGGGTCAGGCCCGGGATGACAACTATACTTTTGGAATACTCTCTTTAAGTGTGAACAAAACGATTATTTATATTAGATACCATACTTATTACAATATCTTCTCTTGTAAATACACCTAAATTAATAACAACCTGTTTTACAACACTTTAATTTTAGCATTGTAGATCACAAAACACTTTTTTCGTGCCTTTAGTAGAAAGGAAGTAGATAGTGTTTCTTTGGATTCATTCATTGATTTAACTTATTTAGCGATATCATTTGCAGACTATTATTAACCATTTAATACGAATAACATGAATCACAAACATGCATCAAGAGTAATAGTAATACGATTCATATTGCTATTAATACTCTTTCTTCCCTTTAGTGCATTCGCACAAAACATCCAGGTGAAAGGAAATGTAGTGGATACTTCTAACGAACCGATAATCGGTGCCAGCGTTGTTGAGAAGGGAACAACCAACGGACTCATTACAGACTTCAACGGAGATTTTACGATTACAGTAAATCCGCAGGCAACTATCGTGGTATCTTATGTGGGATATAAGCCTCAGGAAATTCCTGTAAATGGTAGGACAAGCATTAATGTAATCCTGAAAGAAGATGAATTAATGCTTGAAGAAACAGTAGTTATCGGATATGGTACGCTAAAGAAAAGTGACATGACAGGAGCTATATCATCAGTTGATATAGATGAGTTAAGCAAACGCACAACGACCAACCCGGCTGAAGCACTACAAGGTAAGATTGCTGGGGTAAATATCCAGAAGTCCGGTGGTAATGCCGGTTCCGGTGTTCAGGTCAAAATTCGTGGTGTAAAAACATTCGGAGACAATCAGCCTCTTTATATCATTGATGGATTTCCCGGGGATATTGAGAATGTAAATCCACAGGACATTGCCAGTATGGAAGTACTTAAAGACGGTGCGGCGGCAGCTATTTATGGCTCTGTGGCGGCAAACGGGGTGATTATAGTGACAACGAAGAATGGTAAGAAGAGGGAAACTAAAGTAGATTTCAGCACTTATATCAGCTTTACAGACATTGCAAAAAAACTGGAATTATTAAATGCAAAAGAATACAAGCAAGTCCACAAACAAATGTATGACAACTGGAATATGTATGTTTCAGACAATAATAAAGTCAGTTTGCCGGCTTACATCACTACAGACAGTTCAGTTGATACTGATTGGCAAGATACAGCATTACGAAGTGGGCTGGCACAAAACTATATGGTAAGTGTAAGAGGAGGCTCAGATAATGCACAATACTCCATTTCTTACAATCACGCAGATGAAAAAGGTATATTTCTGGGAAACGATTTCAGGCAAGATAATGCACGTGCTAAAATAAGATTGAGCAAATATATATTTGATTTTGATACAAATCTTGCATTCAGGTTTACTGATAACAGACAGCCGGAATATCAAATCAAAGAAATGTACATGATTTCTCCTTTAGTGCCAATTTATGATGAAACACAACCTTCAGGTTATGGTTTAACCAATTTCAACGGTATACCAAATAACCGCAATATAATGGCCGACCAACATTTTGAGAAATCAACCAATAAAAAATATCATACTAATGCAAATGTAGCATTAACTATGAACTTTACATCATGGCTAAATTTCAAAACCAGTTACAATTATCGTGGAGAGCATCAACGCCAAACATACCATGCTCCTGCCTATATGGCAGATGAACGTAGTGCAAGGGAATTTCCCTATCACAGTGAAACAACATCATATTGGGAAGAACAGGTTTTTGACAATATTTTAAGTTTCAACAAAACTTTTCAAAAGCATAGTATCAATGCAATGGTGGGCAACTCTGTTACAAACCGGAAATATACATGGAATTCTGTAGCTGTTGAAGGCAAAAATACTGTATACAAAGTTGAAAACGGAAATCTGGTTAGTAGTCAAATACCGGCAGGATTTCTGGACGAATACTTCTCAACAATAGGAGCCGGGGCCGGAGGAACTTTCAGTGGCAATGGAACAAAATGGGACTACAGAAGAGTATCATTTTTCGGAAGGTTAAATTATAATTATGATAACCATTACCTGATTCAGGCTACAATGCGGTATGATGGCTCATCCAAATTTAGTAAAGACAATCGTTGGGGAGCATTCCCTTCCGTAGCTGTAGGATGGAGAATCAGTGAAGAAGCATTTTTTCCGAAAGATATAGTAATAGACAATTTAAAATTAAGAGCCAGCTGGGGACAGCTTGGAAATGAAAATGCATTGGGATATTATGATTTTCTTGCACTCATATCTACTTATAATACGAAATATCAGGGTTATGTAAAAGGAAACGGTGAAAATCCCTGGACAGGAAGTATAGCCAGAGGACTGGAGCAAAGGCCTCTCCAGTGGGAAACAACAGATACCAAAAATATAGGTTTTGATTTTGGTCTGTTAAATAGTAAATTGTACGGAGCCATTAATTATTATTATAACAAAACTAAAGATCTCCTTATTACAAAAGCTTTACCTCCCTCTGCAGGTATAGATAATCCTATTCTGAATGTGGGTAAGATACGAAATAGCGGTTTTGAACTTGAACTGAACTGGGCTGATAAAAAATCAGACTTTGATTATAATATCGGCATTAATTTAAGTACAATAAGCAACAAAGTATTAGAACTGGCTAATACGGATCAGGTACTTTACGGAGAAGGAGTGAAATATGGTACAGAACATTTCCCTACTCAAACCCGTGTAGGTAAGCCCATAGGCAGTTTCTATTTATATAAAACCAATGGAATTTTCCAAAGTGAGGAAGAGGTTAAATCACACGTTAATGAAAATGGTAATATTTTGCAGGAACCGGCTAAGCCCGGGGATATCAGATTTGTAGATACAAATGGTGATGGAAAAATAGATGATGAAGATAAAGAATATTGTGGCTCTGCTATTCCAAAATTTGAAGCTAACCTTAACTTCGCTGCCAGCTATAAAGGATTTGATTTAAGTGCAGTAATCGGAAGTGCATGGGGGCATAAGCTATACAATGCAAATAAATATTTTTATGAAGGCATGAATTCCGGTTCAAATTTCCTAAAGTCATCGCTAAAAGCATGGACACCTGAAAATCGTAATACAGATGTACCGAGAGCTGTTCTTCAAGACCCAAACGGAAACTTAAGAGAATCAGACCGCTTCCTTGAGAGTGGTAATTTTATCCGTCTCAGACAGTTACAAATAGGATATACATTACCAAAATCACTTCTACAGAAAGTTTATTTAGAAAAACTACGCTTTTATATAAGTGGAGAAAATCTGCTCACATGGACCAATTATTCAGGTATAGACCCCGAATTCTCACGGACAAATACAGATTCTAATCCGTATAACAGCGTTTTAAGTGCCGGAATCGATAATCTGATTTTTCCATTCACCCGTTCATTTACTATAGGCGCACAACTAACATTCTAACTCTAAAATTAGATCCTATGTTTGAAATTGGAAAAGACGGTTAAGTAGCATAATCAAAAAAGCTATACCATTTTAGTTAACT
>PPYE01275773.1_pt1 | contig 25081 bp, 15 predicted proteins | sample 1559881 | NCBI WGS metagenome assembly PPYE01 (sample SAMN08240022, study PRJNA423297) | Human gut metagenome, whole genome shotgun sequencing project. | reverse complement strand
GTTGCCGCGGATATCGCACCGTGCGCAAATAGCCAATCCGTTCCGCGCCATGGTTTTCGGCGCAATGGCCGATGAGATGATCGCGGCCGGCACCGACGTGGTCAAGCTGAGTCTGGGCGAACCGGATTTCGGCGCCCCACCTGCGGTGCGCGATGCGATGCGTGAACAGTACGATGGCCGCCCGCTGCCATACACCGCCGCGATGGGTCTGCCGGAACTGCGTCAGGCGATTTCCGACTTCTACAGGGAGCGTCACCACGTCGACGTCGATCCGAAACGTATTGCGATCACCGCAGGCGGATCCACGGCACTGCTGCTGTCCGCTGCGCTGACGGTGAATGAGGGTGACGAGGTGTTGATTGCGGACCCGTCCTATCCGTGCAATCGCGAACTGGTGCGCGCGTTCGGCGGCAAAGTCGTGGATGTGCCGACCAGTGCGGCCACTCGATTCCATCTGACGCCGGAATCATTGCGATCCGGATGCCATTGTCTGCTCGAGCTTCTCCAAGTTCTTCGGCATGACCGGCTGGCGTTTGGGATGGATGGTTGTGCCTGAATATGCGCTTGAAGCCATGGATGACCTTGCCACCAATTTTTTCCTATGCGCGCATACGCCCACCCAGCATGCGGCGCTCGCGTGCTTTACGCCGGAAACGTTGGCTGTGTGTGAGGAACGCCGTCAGGAGCTGCTGGAGCGTCGGCGCATCGTGGTTGACGGTCTGGCTGAAATCGGTTTGCCGTTGGAGGTCGAGCCGAATGGTGCGTTCTATGCGTATTTCAACATTTCCGATACGGGTCTGGATGCGTGGACGTTCTGCGAACGTGCTCTGAAGGAGGCGCATATCGCGTTGACTCCGGGACGTGACTTCGGTGAGGCTACGGCCGATACGCATGTGCGTCTGTCGTATGCGGCCTCCCGCGAGGCTTTGCGCGAGGGCTTGAAGCGTCTCGGCGTCCGCCTGATGCAATACCTCAAGGAAGATGGCACTATCAGAAAGGCCGGCGTTGAAGCCGTGCTCGAGGCCGTGCAAAAGGCGATGAAGCTTGCCGAAGAGTATGAAATCACCCAGTTGCTCGTGCTTGCCACCTCCGCATTGCGCGAAGCGCCTAACGGCGGCAAGATTCTGCGCCGCATCGAGGAGACTATCGGCCAGCCGGTCACCGTGCTGTCCGGCGTCGATGAGGCACGGCTTACCTTCCTTGCCGCTCGTCGCTGGTATGGATGGGATGCCGGACGCCTGCTCGTTCTGGACATCGGTGGCGGATCGCTCGAAGTGGCCATGGGTTCCGATGAAGACCCGACCGTGGCACTGAGCGTACCTGCTGGCGCCGGCCGCGTTACCCGCGAATTCCTGCCGGAAAACGGCGTCGCCGATGCGCAGGAGCTTGAAAAGGCCCGCAAGCAGATTCGCAGGATCCTCGATCCGATGGTCGAGGCGTTCCCTAAATCGAAGCATCCGATGCACGCGTCGGCGGTGGCCTGGTGATTGATGAGATCATGCGCGCGCTTGACGTCGAGGAGATCGAAATCTGCCCATGGGCCCTGCGTGAAGGTGCGATTCTGCGCTGGCTCGACCAGTTCGGACGCACGAGATTGGGATTCTGACCTCAGAGCACCAGTGGTGCGTTCAGTGCCTCGAGCTGCTTCTTGGCCTTACGAAGCTTGGCGAAGATCTCATTGCGTTGCTCGGGGTTTTTGGCGCGCTGATGGTCGCGCGTGAGCTTGTCGATATCGGACTGCAACTGCACGACCTGAGTGTGGCGCACAATGCGTGCGTCCAGATTCGTAGGGTCGGAGGATTCGAAGATCACCTGCGAACACAACGACTCCCACAGCGCATCCACCGAATCGACTGACGGGTCGTCGATTAATAGCATTGCCTCTCCGGCCGGAGCCCATGCCGAAGAAAACACATTGAATGTCGGCGTATGCCCGGCGCGACCTGGCAGTGCGCGACGGATGGCAAATGCGCATTCCTGCCGCGTCGTACCCTCGAAATCGGCGTCGTGCACGCAGACGAATACGATGCCCGACTTGCGTTGCGCTGCAATCAGTTCGACGATTTCCGACGGAATCGTGGCGTTTCTGCCGTGCAGTCGCAGACCGATTACCAGTATTTCCGGAATGCGTGAGCCCTGTGCAAGCGAGGTGTTCGAGGTGCGCAACAGCGCAATCATCGTAATCGCTTCGATGTCGTTGACCAAGCGTTGCTTCGTCTTGGCGGAAATCGGCACTTTCGCGGCGAACAGTCCTTTCGGAAGATTCGCTTTTTCGGCGGGAATGGCGGTGGCATTCGGCAAGCCGAGAGTGAGTGCGGTAACCGAGCCGCAGGAAGCGATCATCATTGCCGGCCTTCTTTCGTTCGAATGGCGTTCGGGACATATGGGCGTTCGTTGCCAGTAACTCTATCTCATGAACGTCGCCGAATGATGGCGGCGGCGCGTTCGGGACGATATCCTGAACGCGCCGCTCAAATGCCGCAATGTGCCTGCGGTCGTGGGACTTACTTGGCCCCTTGCTGCGCAGTGGCGGCCATGACGGCGAGTTGTTGTGGCGTGTACTTGTCGCGCTTGAATTCGGAGACGAAGTAGAGGGCGACGATCAGCAACTCGATGGCCGGCAAGATGAAGGAGAACTGCATGGTGACCGCATCGGACAGGGCGCCTTGCAGGGTCGGCAGCACGGCGCCGCCGACCAGTGCCATCACGATGATCGCGCCGGCGGTTTCGGTGTGGCGGCGGTCCTCGACGGTGGACAGGGTGCGGGCATAGATGGTCGGCCATCCCGGTCCCAGGAACAGGCTTACGGCCACGGCGGCCCACACGGCGCCCATGCCCGGCAGGAACGCGACGCATAGCAGTGACACGCAGCCAAGCGCCATGAACGTAGCGAGTACGCGGGTCTCACGGGAGCGGGAGAGCAGATAGCTGGCAAGCAGACGGCCTACGAAAAAGACCACGTAGCTGAAGATCATGAAATCGGCGGCCTTGCGGTCGGTCATCGAGCTGCCGCCCTGATTGAGCGCAAGGCGGATGGTGAAGGACCAGATGCCGGTCTGTGCGCCGATGTAGATGAACTGCACGCCGATGCCCTTAAGGAAGCGATGGTTGTGGAACAGATAACGCAGGGTTTCGCTCAGCTTGACCTTGTTCTCGGTGGCTGGGGCGTGAGGGTTGGCGGCCGGACGGCACTTCGGGAACTTGGTGAGGGCGAACAGCACGATCAGCACAGCCAGCACGATCAGCAGATACTTGTAGGGCTCCAGTGTGCGGGCGAGTTGTTCGGCGCCATACGCCTTGGCCTCGTCCGGAGCCATCTTCGCCATCGCCGCATGCAGGTTGGAGTCTTGGAACACGAGGTATTTGCCGAGCAGGATGCCGGTGATCAGGCCAAGTGCGTTCATGGTCTGTGCGATGTTCAGACGCACGGTGCCGAGTCGTTTCGGGCCCATCAACGTGGCATACGTGTCGGCGGAGGTTTCGAGGAAGCTCAGGCCGATTGCCTCCACGAAGATGGCGAATAGGAACACTTCGTAAGTGACCAGGCGTGAGGCGGGGAAGAAGATGAAGCAACCTATCGCGAAGAAGCTCAGGCCCGCGATGATGCCAAGTTTGTAGCTGAACTTCTTGATGAACAGCGACGCCGGAATGGCGATGAGGAAGTAGCCGCCGTAGAACGCGCTTTGCACGAAGGCGGTGGCGAGGTCGCTCAAGGAGAACACGGCTTTGAACTGGGTGATGAGAATGTCGTTCAGGCTCGAAGCGATCGCCCAGATGGCGAACAGTATCGAGGTCATGGCGAACTGCAGCACCGGCGTACGGTTGAGATAGCCGTCGGGGAATTCAATCCAACGTTGTTTTTTCGGCTGTGCGCCGTTGGAAGCAGGTTCTGCGGAGGCGTTGGGGCTGGTGGGGCTGGTGGCGTCGATTGTTTGTGCATCGATTGGCCGTGTCATGGTTGCCTTCTTCTTCTGTGATGTGCAACCGTAACGGTGGTAAAGCTTGGGTTGGCCCTGAACGTTACGGCTACGTTGTTGCATACGCTTGTTCCGCCTTGCGTGTGGTACCGTGCGTGCCACATGTCGGTGGATTTGTCGCCGTAACCCGCAATTCGCGTTTGCTTAGGCCAACGAGATCGATGCGCATTGCGTTTGACGCGCATCGAAGGATTTCGATGATGGTTATGTATTGATCGGTCGGTTTATGGGTGGTATGTGTTCCGGCCGCCGTGGCGGCCGGAATGTCTTATAGCACTTGGCAGAATTCGATGGTCTCGTGGTTCGGGCCGAGCACGTTGAAGTAGCGGATGCCGTTCTCGTGGAATGTATCGATATGTTGCACCGAACCTTCCACGAAGTTCAGCCCCAGCTTCTCGGCTTCCTCGAACGCCTTGTCGATGTCGGTGACGTCAAGTGCGAAATGATTGATCGCGCCGGTTGCGTTCGCCGGCTGATCCATGGTCCACACCTCCAGTGTGAGATTGTTCAGATGCAGGAACGTGCAGCGGTCTTCGCCGTTCGGGTAAATGCCTTCACATTCGAAGCCGAGCTTCTCGTAGTACGCGATGGTGCCTTCGGACTTGATTCGCGTATTCTTTCTTCTTGCGGCGATCAGAGCCTAGGTGAAACGCCCGGTCCCATTCCGAACCCGGAAGCTAAGGCCTAGTACGGCGATGGTACTGCACTCGGAAGAGTGTGGGAGAGTAGCGCGTCGCCGCGTTTACTCTTTATAATCCCGAGTTGAGCATGGCTCCTCGGGATTTTTGCTATTCGGATGATAATGCAGTCTGTGATGAGTTAGGTCCTGCCGATCATGAATCGTGCCGATGCCTGCGATGCGACTCTGTGATGCGACAGGGGGCTGGATTTGTTGGTGGCAGTCAAGTCGCTGTCGACGTTCCATCGCCATTGTCGTATCCGCATGGTTATGCGGATTGATAGGGTCTTCGACGTGTTGCCGTGCATGCAGACCCTCCTTATAGAGGGATTGTCGGGGGGGGGGTGATAAATGTTACAAAGAACAGTATGGGAAGTTTCCTGTGCCCGTGGAGACCTTCGCTTGCGGCTTGAATGGAACTTCTCCATGGGATGATGAGCGTGCGGCTCTGTGTTGGTGTCTCTTGCGGTAGGTGGTGCCTGTAACGAGATACCATCTGGAGGTGAGGACGATGGCGTATCAAATTACCGTGAAGAAGTTGCGGCGGCATATTCAGCGGTATGAATGGCGTTTGGAACGCGTCGACGGCGGTTTCCTCACCGTGGTGAAGATGGGTAGGAGCTTATCTCGCAAGTGGGCCAAGAAATCCGCACTTCGGGCGATGGAAAGTGAGAGGCGTCGTCTTGCAGTGTGACTGGATGTTGGTGGCTTTGAGCTTCCCCGAATTGAACCCGATCGCTTGTTGATTTTGTGCATGATGATACTCCTGTGGCCGTGGAAGGGTCTGATGTGTTCGACCAAACTGTTGGAGAATCTAATTGGACTTATGAACAAACGTATTGATAAGACATATGTGGTTCGGATTATCGATCAAAGGTGTTGAGGGGGGCGGATGTTTGCAATATAGTCGAACGCCACCGCGCGGTTGGGTCGCACAATGCGGTCAGATATTACACCACACCGTGTGCCACCGCGCAATTGAACTGGGCGCGGCTGCGTAGCCGTTGCATTTAGTCGATCGGCAGGGTGGATTCGCGCTGGATGAGTCGACAGGGCAAGTAGTCGACGCCATGATGCGGATTGCCATTGATGGCGTCCATCAGGTATCGTGCGGCACGACGGCCTATCTGTTCCGTATCGTTATCGATACTGGTGAGCGGCGGACGTGAACTGGTGGCGAGCACATCCCAGTTGTCGTGCCCGATTACAGCCACGTCATTCGGAATGCGCAGGTTCGCCTCCTTTAAAGCATCGATGCAGCCGCGTGCCAGCTGATCGCTCTGGCATACAACAGCATCGAAATCGACGTCTTGGTCGAGGAGCAGCCGTGTAGCCGCCCGTCCCCAGTTCTCGTCCCAACGGCCGTATCTAATCGGCCCGGCAGGTTCTAGACTCACTTCAGCCAAGGCTTCCATCGCGCCTTTGGTGCGATCGGCTGTTGCGGTGTAGGTTTCGTCTCCGCCGATGATTGCGATCTTATGTTTGCCGCAGGAAATGAGATGATTGACGGCCATACGTCCCGCCTCAACGTTGTCGCAGGTTACGGAACAGTCATCAGTATCTGTGGATGGGCCATATACGTAAACCAAGGGGACGCCCCAGTCGTGCCCTAAAGAGGAGCGGGGATTGGTTTCACGCTGTACGATTAGCAGGCCATCCACTTTGAGGGAAATCAGTTTTTCCACGTGGATGCGTTCCAACGCGTCATCCCCTCTGGCGTTGGCCAGCAGCACGGAAGTGGATTGGGTGCGAAGCTCGTTTTCGGCTCCGATAAGGATTGGTGTGGAGAAACGTCCCTGCAAATCAGACGTAATCAGTCCTATGGTCCCGGAATGACCTTTTGCCAAGGATTGCGCCAGTTTGTTCGGAGAATAGTTGAGTTGATGGGCGGCTGCGATGACGCGTTGCCTGGTTTGCTCGCTGACTCGGGGTTTGCCGTGAAGTGCTTTCGATGCTGTTGCGAGTGATACGTTGGCTAGGGTGGCTACGTCTTCCAGGCGACTTGTCAAGTGGATGTCCTTATCCATGGGGTCCATCCTTTCCCGGCGGTCGAGGGGCCGTCGCCATGTGTCGGCATTGTCGTGAATGCCGTTTTTTCTAGAGAATTGTACCGACTGATGTTGGTGTTTTCCCTCTATGTTTATAGTGCGTTTTACCATTCTATCAAATACCGCGAAAAAATATGAAACAGTTTTCGCATTTCAATTTTTGCTTGCGTTCATGTGCTTTGATGTCTCTATTGAGTAATGAGAAATATTGGAATAGCAGTAGTTCTAGCGTGTCGAAGTCACTCTGGGTGGCTTGATGAAATGATTTTGAAAAAAGGAAAATTTACTGTATTATGAAAGGGCTTTCGCAGTTTTACTCGATGGAGAAGACTACTGGAGGAAGTATATGGCGGAGATGCCGCCCGATTGCCTCGACGCTGAGTGCGATAGGAGAAAGAAGTGAACAATGCTCTCTTTTAACAAGATCACCCGAGTCGTAGCCGGTTTTGCCGCAACCGCGCTGCTTATTCCGATGGCTGCTTGCGGCACCAGCGGTGGAAACTCATCCACCGCCGATATTCCTACGGCGGGTACGGATGACGGCACCGAGATTACGCTGTGGACACGTTCTCCACTGGAACGTCAGGCCAAGAATGCGGTCTCTGCTTACAATAAGTCCCACAAGAACCAGGTGAAGCTGGAAATCATTCCGAACGATGATATGGAAGGCAAGGTAGGCGGCGCGTCCCAGACCGACTCCCTTCCGGATATCCTCGCAGGCGACGTGGTCCGTATTCCGTACTGGGCTTCCGAAGGCATCTTCACCGACATTACCAAGCAGATTGACGGCCTCGACAACAAAGCCGATCTGCAGCAGGGACATATCGAGGCTGGCACCGTTGATGGCAAGGAATACACCCTGCCATTCATCACAGACGTTTCCGTGATGGTGTGGAACAAGGACCTCTACAAGAAGGCCGGACTCGATCCGGAAAAGGGTCCGAGCACCATTGCCGAATTCGTTGAGCAGGCCAAGAAGGTTGCGGCCCTCAACGAAGACGGCATTGCCGGCTCCTATCTGGCGGGCCAGTCCGGTGGCGCGCTCGTGTTTGACCTGTTCCCGTCCGTTTGGGCCGACGGCGAAAGCGTCATGAACGAAGACGGCACCGAAGCCACTTTGGACAACGATTCCATGAAAGCCGTTCTTGATGCCTATAAAGAACTCGCCGACACTACCAACGGACTCGGTGCGGGTTCCAAAGAAGAGACCGGCGCAACTTGGACCGCCCCGTTCGCCAACGGCAAGATCGGTGTCATGCCGTATCCGAACACCTCATCCACCGCTCTATTTGAGGCTGAGAAAGATGGCGGCTTTGAAGTCGGCGTAACCCCGATTCCTGGTACCAAGGAAGGCAAGACCTCTACCTTCCTCGGCGGCGATGCCATGGGTATCTCTAAGGATTGCAAACATGCCGCTCAGGCTTGGAACTTCCTCGCATGGCTCATGAGTTCCGGCGCTCAGAAGGAAGTCTTTGCCAACAACGGAGACACCGCTTCCAATATCCAGACCCTGAAGACCGCATACAACGATGCCGATCCTCGCGTCCGGACTATCAACTCCGTTATCATCGATGGCCACGGTAAGACCCCGAAGTCCGTGTCCTTCAACGAGGCCTTCAATGCGGCTGGTTCTCCATGGCAATTGCTGGTTCAGAACGCGGTCTGGGGCAACGGCGATCTCAAGGCTGACAATCAGGCCGTTTCCGAGGTCCTCGGTCAGTGATCGTCACGAACTTCATCCCACATCCTTCCCTTCCATAGCGATTGAACATAGATAACTGAAAACAGGCCACATTTGTGGTCTGCCATGAGAGTCGCCGGCACCATTGGATACTGTCCGGTCTGCGGCTCTTATGGCGGATTTCGAAGAGGTCTTCCTGACAATGAAATTCCAAGGAGAGAAAAATGTCCACTATTGCTAAGGGCGCCGCATCAGCGAGGACGTATCGTTCAACGGCTAGGGTGGAAGCAACCCGCCGTGGTTGGCTGTATGCGCTGCCCGACTGGCTGATGATCATCATCTTGTTCTTCGTGCCGATAGTTCTGTTAATCATCATGGCATGCTCGCGTTGGTCTCTCATGGGAGGCAACCAAGGCGTCAACTTCCCGGAGAACTTCGTCAAGGTATTTCGGAACAAGCTATTCGGCGGTTCCATTCTGTTTACTCTTGAATATACGTTGATCGTAACTGTCTTCCTGCTTGTGCTCGGTCTCTGTCTGGCGCTGATCGTGCAGGAAAGCACCAAGTGGAACAATTTGTTGCGTACCTGCTTTCTGTTGCCATCCGCAACCGGTCTGGCGTCCGCGTCGCTTCTTTTTTACGCGCTGTATTCTCCCCAGGTTGGCCCCGTAACGAAAATCATGAGCTTCTTCGGCCTGATGAACGCTAACAGTTCCGTGCTTGCCACGGGTCATAGCGCTCTGTGGGCCACCATCGTCGTCATCGTCTGGCGATTCTCTGGCTATTACATGTTGCTCATGATGATTGGTCTGCAATCCATCTCCGGTGATTTGTACGAAGCCGCCCGCATGGATGGTGCCGGTACTTGGCGTATCTTCCGATCCATCACCTTGCCGTTGATGAAGCCGACCATTGTGATGTGCCTGGTCTACTGTGTCACTGGCTCCATCCTAGCTTTCGACCAGTTCTTTATTCTGACCAAGGGCGGTCCGAACAACTCCACCATGACCGTGGTGCAGCTCATCTACAACTTCGCTTTCGATTCCAAGAAAGACCTCGGCATGGCGGCCGCGCTGTCCCTGATAGTGCTTGCGGCCCTGGTGATCATCAATTCCATCCAGTTGCGTGGCATGCGCGACAACACCAAATAAGAGAAGCGAGACATCATCATGATTACTCCGCTGTGGAAGCGTATCATCGCCCGTGTGCTTGAGGGGTTGCTCGCCCTCGTATTCATATCACCGCTAATATGGGTTGTGGTCTGTTCCTTCAGCCCGCAACCAGGTTCCGCCCAGTCTGATGGGTGGGGCGTCAATAACTACCTGACCTTGTTCGGATATCAGGAAGGTCTGCCTCGGTATCTGCTCAATTCGATTATGGTGACGGCGGTGGCCGTCGTGTTTTCGGTGGTGGTCTGCACCCTCGCGGGCTACTCCTTCTCTCGATTCGACTATCCGGGCCGTAATCTCGGCTTCATGGTGACGCTTTCCATCCTGATGGTTCCGTATGCGTCTCTGCTGATTCCGCTCATGGTCTGGTACAAGAACATCGGACTGAATGACACTCTGCTGGGCGTCGGACTGGTCATCACCCTGTTCCAGCTGCCGATGTCCACCTTCATCATGCGCAACGCGTTCGACGCCATTGCGAAAGACATGGAGGAAGCCGCCTTGGTGGACGGCTGCAATTCCCTGCAGGCGTTGATGAAAGTCCTCGTGCCGGTCGTCAAGCCATCCATGGTCACCGTCGGTCTGCTGGCATTCCTCGAAGCGTGGAACAACTTCATGATTCCGCTGTACCTGTCTTCCTCGAGCAAGGCCACGCTGCCGCTGGCGCTCGTCAATATGCGCCAGCAGGTCATGGGCGTCATCGACTACGGTGCAACCGAAGCCGGCGTCGTCATACTGCTCATCCCCTGCGCCATCTTGTTCCTTGCGTTGCAGAAGTACTATGTCAAGGGTTTCATGGCCGGAGCTGTGAAGGGCTAATTATGAGTGTAACAATCACCTCACCTTTCTGGAAAAAGCGCCGCGAGCAAATCGTCGAATCCGTCATTCCGTACCAATGGGGCGTAATGAACGACGAAATCGAGACGGAAGTCCCTGATGACCCGGCCGGCAACCAGCTTTCCGACAACAAAAGTCGCGCCGTGGAAAACCTGAGAATCGCCTCGGGCGATGAAACCGGCGAATTCCACGGCATGGTCTTCCAGGATTCCGACATCTACAAGTGGTTGGAAGAAGCCGCATACGCGCTGTCGTACCATCCGGATGGGCAACTGCGCGAACTGTGCGACCGTACGGTCGACCTCATCGCGCGTGCGCAACAGCCGGATGGCTACCTGGACACCCCATACCAGATCAAAACCGGAGAATGGGCGAACCGTCAACGGTTCAGCCTCATCCAACAAAGCCACGAAATGTATGTGATGGGCCACTATATCGAAGCGGCGGTCGCATACCATGACGTGACCGGCAATCAGCAGGCGCTCGACGTGGCCTGCCGCATGGCCGATTGTTTGGATGCGAACTTCGGACCGGAGGGCGGCAAAATCCACGGAGCCGACGGACATCCTGAAATCGAACTGGCGCTCGCGAAACTGTATGACGTTACCGGAGAGGAACGCTATCTCAAGCTGGCTCGATACCTGCTCGACGTACGCGGCGAAGATCCGGACTTCTATTCAAAGCAGCTGGCATCCATTGATGGCGACTACATCTTTCGCGACCTCGGCTTCTACAAGCCGGAATATTTTCAGGCCGCGGAACCGATTCGCAATCAGCAAGATGCCAACGGGCATGCCGTGCGGGTTGTGTATCTGTGCACAGGAATGGCGCATGTAGGCCGCCTTACGGGAGATCGGGGTCTTCTTGACGCGGTCCATCGAATGTGGAGCAGCATCGTCGGCAAGCGCATGTATGTTACCGGCGCAGTCGGCTCGACCCACGTGGGGGAGTCGTTCACCTATGATTACGATCTTCCGAACGACACCATGTACGGAGAGACGTGCGCATCCGTGGGCATGAGCATGCTTTCGCGCCAGATGCTGCTTCTCGAACCAAAGGGCGAATACGCCGACGTGCTTGAACGGGAACTATTCAACGGGGCCATCGCCGGCATCAGTCTCGACGGAAAGCAGTACTACTACGTGAACGCGTTGGAATCAACGCCTGACGGGCTTGACAATCCCGACCGCCACCACGTGCTCTCCCACAGGGTCGATTGGTTCGGCTGCGCATGCTGCCCTGCAAACATCGCGCGTCTCATCGCGTCGGTGGACAGGTACATGTATACGGAGCGAGACGGCGGAAAAACCGTGCTTTCGCACCAGTTCATCGCAAACGAAGCAACCTTCGATTCGGGACTGTACGTTGTGCAACGCTCCGACATGCCATGGAGCGGCCACGTCGAATTCGAAGTGAATCTTGCGGAAGGTGCACAACCTGTGCGTTTCGGCGTGCGCATTCCATCGTGGTCCGCGAATGCATACGCGCTCGCCGTTGATGGCGAGCCATGTGAAAAGAATGTTGAAGACGGATTCGTCTACTTCGATGTTTTCGCAGGTCAGACCTTGCGATTGACGCTTGATTTAGACATGTCGGTCAAGCTGATACGCGCCAATTCCCATGTTCGCAGTGATGCCGGAAAGGTTGCCATCATGAGAGGGCCGCTGGTGTATTGCGCCGAGCAAGTCGACAACGAGGGCGATTTGTGGACATATCGTTTGACGGACGATGCGAGAGGTGCTGACGCCAAGACCGAGTATGAGCCCGATTTGTTGGGCGGGGTCGAGACGATTGTGATTCCGGCGATTCGTGAGGCTTCTGACGCTGATGGCTCTCCGTTGTATTCGGAATCGGAGGCGTGCCGTCAATGGGAGGGGTCGAGCTTGAAGCTCGTGCCGTACTACGCATGGGCGAATCGTGAGCCGGGGCAGATGTCCGTTTGGATTCGCCGATAGCGGCATCATGAATCTTGTTTTTCGTGAGGTTTTCATGAAAAGCGAGGAGCGGAATGCCGAAGATTGGAGCCTGAGGCAAACCGCTGAAGGAAATGGGAGGTCGGCCACCCTGTAACAAGGGTGGCCGGTTTTCATTATCGCGTGATAGCGTATGTGAATCGAAAAGGAGAAATATTTTTCATATTTTCGCAAGTGATCTCAACGAAAAACTACATAAAATAAAAATTGTGAAAAAATTTCGCATCAAGTATACTTGCTGTTGTCTGGCAAGTGCTCCAATCTAAACTTGCTGAACATCAATCTCATTTCCTCAATAGTCAGGAAGCGCGGATACGGCCGCGTTTCATCGACGGTAAGCCAAGGACGGCTTGTAACAGGAGAAAAGATGCAACCGAGAAGAAAGAAAAGGATAGTAGCGTCCATGGGCGCCTTAGCTGCGGTGGCGACGTTGCTGACTGGTGGCGTCGTTTCGGCATATGCCAATGGTGCTACTTCCAATCCAAATGCCGACATGGGGTATCCGAGTTTCAAAGGAGATGCGGATCCGGTTCCATCAGCCGGAGTCTCCTATAACCCCTCAACCAGCTATTTGAAGCAAGTCTTCGATGAAGATGTTGCCAACGGTGCCGGTAACGACACGTCGCATGATTTCTGGATCGATGAAATGCTTACCAGAAAGAGCTCTGAGCCGGTCGGAACTGGAAGCAACGACGCTGGCGAATACTGGTTCGAAGGCGCTGATCGCAACGAATATCTGTTCAGCCGTGGTCGCGCGGCATACATGTACAGTCATAAGCCCGGCTCCTTGGGATTCGTCGGCAATGCGGCCTACTGGGACGAAACCGGCAACGACGGATTTACGGTTGGAGTGAGTGCAAACGGCGCCAAAGTCGCATTGTCGGAACAGGTTGACCAGCGCAAGCAGACACCCAGCTATTTCACCACGGTTTTCTCCAATGCGGACGAATCCATCACAATCACGGAAGTCAAGTACATCACCTACAACAACGTGATGGTGGCCAACTTCGCCGTGTCCAGCGCTACAGACGCTGAAATCGTTTTGACTGCGGCTTCACCATTCGCTCAGGAAGGTGAGGATGGGGCCGCCGAACTGACCGGCAGAACAAACGTCAAAAACGATCTGACCACCATCTATCCGAGGTTCTCAGGCAATGGCTTCACCGCCAAAGACGGCAAACTCATGTCGACCATAAGCATCAAGGCCGGTGAAGAGCGGACCACCAAGCTGCAGTTGGGTCTGATTGCCAACGAGCTGCCCGACTCCACCGGCGAATACGAAGCCCGATTCAACGGCAACCTGATCGATCCGGCCGCCTCCTACAAGGATTCCGTAACCACGTACAACCAGTGGTGGTACGAGAACATACCGTACGTAGAAACACCGGAACACAACATCGACAAAACCGTCTTCTACCGTTGGTGGCTGAGCCGCTTCAACATGCTCGACGCCAACATGCCGGGTAATACTTTCCAATATCCGACGTCCATCGAAGGCGTTCTCGGATACAACAACCAAATCGTGCTGACGTCCGGCATGTTCATCAACGACACCAAGTGGCTGCGTAACGCCGAATACTCATACGGCACTTGGGTTTCTGCCGGCCAGACCGCCAAGAAAGGCAAATCCGGGTACTACTACTATCATGACAATCCGGGCGATCCGGCCAACTGGAACCATAGCTACACGCAGTACATCACCAAGGCGGGCTGGGACTCCTACATGGTTCATGGCGGACCATCCTCACTGGCCGAAGCGCTGGGCGACTATGGTTCACAGGATGTCAAAGGCCTGCTTAATTCGAAGGACGAGCCGGACAACAACGACAATCAGAACGACAACGGCAATAGCCTGATTGACTGGTCCTGGTGGTCGATGACCGGCAACGACGCCGACGCGGTCTCATTCTCCGAGCCCGGACGTTCCGGACAACGTATGGATCGTGCGGACGGTTCGGCCAACATGTGGGCGAACGCCAATGCCGCAGCCAAGGCGTACGCGGCCGCGGGAGATACCGGCAAAGCGGAGGAGATGCAGGAAATCGCCGACAGCATCAAGCAGGATGTGCTCGACAACCTCTGGGACTCCGACAGCAAGCTGCTGCTGCACAAGTGGATCAGCGACGGATCGTTCGCCAAATATAAGGAACTCAACAATTACTATCCGTACTCCGAAGGATTGATGCCTACCGGAAACGACGACTACGACAGTGCTCTTCGTTTGTTCGCGGATGCCGACGAGTTCCCGATCTTCCCGTTCTTTACGGCCAATCAGGCCGATAAGAAGGCACTGAATTTCCCCGGTTCCAACAACTTCTCGATTATCAACGCAACTCCGTTGCTGCAAATCTATTCGGCCGGCATCCGCGACTACAACGCGGCCGACAACGGATACATCACCAACGAGTCATACAAGAAGCTGCTGTACTGGGTCGCATTCTCCCACTATCAGGGTGGCGACAACCGTTACCCTGATCAGAACGAGTTCTGGAACATGGATAACAACTCGTCCGGAAGCACCATTCCGGAAAAGAACGGTGATGCTTCCAAGAACGGCGGCAAGATCACGTACCGTTCCTGGATACACCACACCCAGCTCGGCACCACCAACTGGACCGTTATCGAGGACGTCGCCGGCGTTGTTCCTCGTGAAGACAACAAGATCGAACTGAATCCGATCGAGATTCCGGATTGGAACCATTTTACGGTGAACAACCTGAGCTACCACGGCAAGGATATGTCAATCGTCTGGAACAACGACGGAACGTACGACGTTCCGAAGGGATATACCCTGTACCTTGACGGAAGTGCGGTGTTCACCTCCGACAGGCTTGCGCATCTCATCTACGATCCCGCAAGCGGAACGATTGAAGTGAAGGATGATTCCGGTGCCAAGATCAGTGGTGCCGTCGCCGCTTCCATGCCGAACGCCAACGAAGTCTCCTACGGTTCCACCAGCCGCATCACCCAGATTTTCGCGCAATCCGGCCAGAACGTTGACGAGGCTTCCCGGAGTCAGGCCAACGTGGCACAGAATGCAGATGTGGAAGCCACTTACGAGACCAAGGGATATCCGGCGGCCAACGCCGTGGATGGCACGAACGTCATGGAATCGTTCTGGGGAACCAAGGGAACGGAAAACGCCAAGGATTCGATCATCGTCAAATTCAAGGGCGGCGCGCAGACCATTGATGATGTCCGTCTCTACTTCTACCAGACATCTTCCAGCCAGACGATTTCCGGTTACAGTGAACCATCCGTATACACGCTGGAATTCCAGAATGAAGCCGGAGAATGGCAGGTACTGCCGAACCAGGTGCGTACACCCACGTACGCGGGCGCGAACTATAACCGCGTGCAATTCGATCCAGTGAACACTCAGGCCATCCGCGCCACATTCACGCCTCAGTCGGGAATGGCCGTGGGCGTTAAGGAAATTCAGGCGTACGACACTGGCATCAGACCGGACGAAGAACCGACCAATGCCACTCCTGAAGTCGACGCATACGTGTCGAACAGCACTTCTTCCGGAGCTCAGATCGTTGGTTCCGTGAAGGATGACGGATTGCCGAATGGCGAGATCACCTCGAAGTGGGAACAGGTTTCTGGTCCGGAAAACGGTGTTGCGAGATTCGTCGATGGGCAGGCTACGAGCACAACCGTCACCTTTAATAGGGAAGGCGATTACGTACTCAGACTCTCCGCGTCTGACGGTGAAAAGACCGGAGAGAAACTGGTGACCGTGCATGGTATTCCGTCCGACGGAACGGTCAACGTGGCTCCCCAATCTTCCGCCACCGCAAGCTATACGAATGTGTGGCAGCCGAAGGACAATGCCAAGAAGGTCATTGACGGACAGGTTGTATATACCAATACGCCAAACGAAACCTGGAACAATTGGGGCGATTCCACCGGCGAAGACGCAACGCTACAACTTGAATGGGACGGTTCCATACCGCTCAAGAAGGCGAAACTGTACTTCTGGACTGACCACGGTGGAGTCCCGATGGTCAAATCCTGGAGGCTGCAGTATGCCGATGCCGATGGAAACTGGAAGGACGTCAAGCTTGCGGACGGGCAGTCCTACACCACCGTGGAAAACCAGGGTAACGAAGTGAAGTTCGCTGAAACGGTTGAAACCAGCAAGCTTCGCATAGTGTTCCCGAAGGGCTCCTATGTGGGCGTCAGTGAATTCGAAGCATATGCTCTCGATCCAGTAAGCGTGAGTGACGTGAACCGTATGGTCAAGACCGGTACCAAGGCATCCGATCTTGCACTGCCGACCATGGTCAGCGTCGCCTACACCGACGGTACCCGTCGTAATTTGGCCGTCACTTGGGGCAAAGTGACCGACGAACAGCTTGCTTCCGATTCGCAGTTCACGGTATCCGGTGTCGTTGCCGGCGCTCTCGCTGGAGCGAAGGCGATTATCGGCGTGCGTTCCGACGCGCAGGCCCAGACCTCCGGTGCGGCTCAGCCGCTCGAACAGACTGTTTATCAGAATTCCAAGTCGATTGACCTACCTACCGTGGTACCGGTGCGTTTCCCCAACGGCATGCTCGACGACCGCAAGGTGGTTTGGCGTGACGAATCCGTCAAGTCCATCGATTTGACGACGATCGGCGATTATGAAGTGCGGGGTTCGGCTGAGGCCTCCAGTTCGGAGGCGAAGATCACCGTGCATGTTGTTGCCGATCCGTCCGATTCCGTGACCCCAGATCCCAAGCCGGGTCCTGACCCGGAACCCGATCCTGGACCTCTTGAGGGCTGGATCGAAGGTAAAGCCTCTGATACGACAGTCAGCGCCGAAGCAAGCTGGTCCCCGGCTGCGGGCAAGCTCAACGACGGCAAGCTCGTCGACGACAACTTCCCAACTGGTGACGACCAGGATGTCAACGCCTATGTATGGGGGACCTGGGGTAAAGCTTCTTCGGGCATGTACGCTCAGTACACTTGGAACCAGACTGCCTTGGTCGATTCCAGCCGTGTGCAGTTCTGGGCGAACATGACCGAAACCAACAAGACCCTCGGTGGTCTGGAGATTCCGACCGAATGGAAGATTCAGTATCTGGCCGAAGATGGCACGTACAAGGATGTTGAAAACGCCAAGTACACCGTGGTCCGCAATGATCCGACTCATCATGCCACTGATGGAGCCAAGGGTTGGAGCGAAGCGATATTCACCCCCGTGAAGACAGCGTCACTCCGACTGGTTCTGGAACCGTATGACGGTGGTACAGGAGCCGGCACTTTCGGTGCGGCTGTCGTGGAATGGGGAGTGCATGCCGTCAAGGAGGAAACTCCGGATCCGCCCACTCCCGCGGTGGACAAAACGAAACTGGAAAGTGCGATCAAGGCTGCCGAAACACTGGAGGAATCACGATTCACCTCAGCTTCCTGGAGTGAATTCACGGCGATTCTACAGGCCTCTAAAACCGTCCTCGACAATGTCGACGCCACTCAGGATGACGTGGACAACGCCGTCTCGAAGCTGGAGGACAGGCAGAAGGCTCTTGTGGCGCGCGGAGACAAGACCGATTTGCGGCAGTCGTTCGACAATGCCGACGCCATCGACTCGAGCAGGTACACCGATAAGAGTGTGGAGGCCCTCAAGGAAGCCATGCACATCGCGTCGGATGTTCTGAGGAACGAAGATGCCACGCAATCTGAGATCGACGAAGCGACCAAGACTCTGATGGCCACCATAAACGGTCTTGAGACCAAGGGCGATCCGGAGCCGGTCGTTGTGGATGAGTCCGCTCTCAAAACATTGGTTGCACGTGCTGATGCGCTTAAGGGCAGCGACTACACGGAAGCGTCGTGGAAGACATTCTCCGACGTGCTGGCCAAGGCCAAGTCCGTGCTCATGGACGATGCCGTGTCTCAGTCCGATGTGGATGCTGCCGCCTCCAATTTGGAGAAGGCTGCCTCCGCACTGGTCAGGAAGGACGGAAAGTCCGTGAAGGTCGATATCTCCACCGGGGGCCAGGTCAGTGGCAAGAGCCAGGCAATTGGCAATACCGGTTCCAATGTTGCCATTCTGGCCGTGATGTCGTTGGTCGCAGTGGTTGCCGGGGTGATTGTTCTGCTGATCGTCAACCGTCGCCATGGAACGGAACGTTAGGATTTCTTTCGTCCCTAGCTAAGGTGCCGATTCGGCTTTGTGCGGCCGGAATTGGCACCTTTGCTTTTTGTCTGAAGGCTGTGGCTGATTTGGTGGTTGATTGGCTGGTGATTGGTCTAAAGCTGTCTCTTTTTGATTTTGGAAGCGTTCGCCCCTTTTGTCAGCTGATGCTCAGGTTCTGGAATTTACGATGGTTTTGTTTGTTGCATTGACATAATCAAGGAGGATTGTATGGGCAAACTCATTCTTACTGGCGTTGACGGAAATCTCGGCGGTCAGGCCGCGGACTATCTGTTGGAAATCGCAAAACCGGAGGATTTGATCTTCACCGGTTATAATCCGCAATCACTGGAAAAATATGCTGCAAAAGGCGTGGAAACCCGAATCGCGGACTTCAACAATCGCGAGGGACTGGAAAAGGCGTTCGAAGGCGGCCGCGTGATGGCGCTCATCTCCATGCCGTTCGTGGGAGTCAAACGTCAGCGTGCGCAGGGTAATGCGGTGGATGCGGCAAAAGCCGCCGGTGTGGAGAAAATCGTCTACACGTCGTTGGTGAACGCGGCGGATCCGACCAATCCGAGCGTTGAGAAGAAGGATCATATCTGGACCGAGAAGTTCATCAAGGAAGCTGGTCTCGACTATGTTTTCCTGCGCAATTCGCAATATGCGGAAGCCATGATCACCAACTACTTCACTTACGTGCATATGGGTGGTCCGCTGACGAACAGCCAAGGTGACGGCCTGATGGCGTACATTTCCCGCAAGGATTGCGCCAAGGCAGTGGCGTACGCCTTGGTCGCTAAGGATTTGCATAAGGCGGTTCTCGACATCAACGGTCCGGAATTGATGACCATTTCGAAGTTCTGTGAAATCGGTAATCAGGTTACCGGAAACCATGTGGAATATAAGGAAATCACGGACGAGGAGAATTATCGGGTCTTTGACGCCATGGGTGTTCCTCGCACCACTGATGGCGAGTTCAAGGAAGGGTCCGAAGCTCCATTCTCTTCAGATGGCATGGTTACGTTCGCACAGGCGATTCGCGAAGGCAAGATGGCGATTAAGACTGACGACTTCCAGAAGTTGACCGGTGCCGAACCGTTGAGCGTCAGGTACATGTTCGAGCATGTCGACGAATTCCAGATTGGAGACAGACATTCCAAAGCACAGTGCCCCAGATAGGAATCGAACCTACGACACCTTCTTTAGGAGAGAAGTGCTCTATCCACTGAGCTACTGAGGCAACGAAGATATATTCTACACACCTTACGGACGTGGCATGTGCAAAGGCGGTGAATACGGGCGAGATTTCTTTCGCGATGCGGTAGGGTAGGGGCGTTGCGCGGCTTGTGTTCGCGCCGTCATCGGCTGGCATCCATGACATCATGCCGCGCGCAAGGAGGAACTATGGTTCAGGCAGCGAAATCACGTGCGACCCGATCAGCCGGACCGGTCCAACCGATTCGGCTGGTGAATGGTCGTAGGTCGCACCATGTGCGCAACTGTATTTTCGGCATGCTGGCCTGGGTGTTCGCACTTGCGTCCCTGCTCGGCACGGCTACGCACATTCTTCCGGAATCGATTCAGGCGTGGCCCTATATGCCGGTCGTCGTGTCATTGGTACCGTGGTTCGCCCTTCTTGCCATCGTCGCTTTGGTTCTTGCCGTGATTTCGAGACGTGGCTTTGCCGCAATCATGGCGATCGCAGCAATCGGATTGCAGATATGGTGGCAGTATCCGTTCTTCTACAATCAGACGAAACTGCCTCGCGCCGCGATTGCCGCGGTTTCCGGCGCTTCCATGAACACGGATGACGGGTATGCCCGTCTGATGACATGCAACGTATATAAAGGACGTGCCGATGCGCAGGAGATTGTCGACTTGGTGAAAAGCGAGCATGTGGAAGTGCTTGCCCTGCAGGAGACCACGGATGATTTCGTGGATGCGTTGAACGGGGCCGACATCGCCGACTATCTGCCATATTCGCAGGTTTCCAGTTCGGATGGCGTCTACGGCAACGGTTTGTGGTCGGCGACCCCGCTTGGCGACCCTGCAGATGATGATGTGGATTCCAGCGCTTCGTTCATGCCGGGTGGCACGGTGAGCTTCAACGGCGGCACTACGCCCGTCCGTTTCGTTTCCGTGCACACCACTTCGCCGACCCGAAGCCGCTGGCAGCAGTGGAGGCGCTCCCTGGATGAACTGGCCCGTATGAAATTCAATACCGATACCCGGTGCATTTTCATGGGTGATTTCAATGCCACCTACGACCATACGCCGTTCAGGGATTTTCTTGGGAATCGTTTCATCGATGCGTCCAGGCAGGCGGCCGGCGGGTTCGTGTTCTCATGGCCTGCGGATATTGATTATGTGCCGACCTTCGCCGGAATCGATCACATCGTGCTCGACTCCGGCATGTTGGCGGGGCAGGTGAAGTCGGAGAAGATTGACGGCTCCGACCACAAGGCCCTGCTGGCGACGGTGCAGATCAGCTAGTTCAGGACAGGTTGTCCTGAGTTCCTGCGGTATTCGCGGCCGTGGCCTGTTCGGCTTGGGCTGCGTCAAGCTTGGCTCGAACCTCGCCCAGCAGGCTCTGCGCCCGCTTGGCAAGGGCCTCGCCGATTTCCCATTGGCGCATGGACTGATCGAGGTTAAGGCCGCCGGCTTCCAGCGCCTGGACGGCTTGGATGAGTTTGTCGCGTGCCTCTTCATAAGGCATCTGCTCGATGGCCTCGCGTTCCTTGTCGGTGAGGCTGGAGGCCGGGGTGCTGGTTTCACTGGTCATGTTGACTCCTTGCTGTAGTCGCGGTTTTGACTTCGGAGACGACCATGCCGTGCTTCAGGGTCATGGTGAGCTCGTCCCCGGGTTTGACGTTGTTCGCGTCGTCGATCACATGCCCGTCGGCGCTTTGGATCACCGCATAGCCGCGGTTGAGGGTGGATTGCGGGCTGAGGGCCGTCAGGGATGCGCGTGAGCGTTCGATGGTCAGGCTGGCGTCGTCGAGAATGCGGGTCAGTCCGATGCGCATACGGCTCCGGGCGTCATCGAGGAACCGTTGATGCGGTTCCAGCATGGTCAGCGGCTGTGTCAGGCTTGGCCTGTTCGCGTAGCCTTCGACCAGTCGCATCTCGTTGGCGATCGTCGCGTCGATGCGCATGCGCATGCGTTGCAGATGCACGTTGATCAGTTGTGTCTGCTCATTGACGTCAGGCACCACTTTCTTGGCGGCGTCGGTGGGGGTGGAGGCGCGCAGGTCGGCTACCAGGTCGAGCAGGGTCCAGTCATCCTCATGTCCGATGGCCGAAATCAAAGGGGTCTGTGACGCCGCGGCGGCACGCACCACACCTTCGTCGGAGAATCCGATGAGATCTTCGAAGGCGCCGCCGCCCCTGGCGACGATGATTACGTCGACATCCGGGTCGGCATCCATCGCACGGATGGCGGCGACCACGTCGGACGGGCATTGTTCGCCTTGCACGTGTACGTGCATCACCTTGAAATTCGCTACCGGCCAGCGCAGGCGTACGTTGGTGATCACATCGCCTTCCGCACGTGCCTGGGGGGCGCAGATCAGGCCGATGCAATGCGGGAATTCCGGAAGCGGCATTTTGCGGTCGATATCAAACAGGCCTTCGCCTTTGAGCTTTTTGCGCAGCTCGTCGATCATCGCCTTCAGACTGCCACCTGCGCCGGCTGCGATGATTGCATCACCTCTGAGCGAAAGCGACGTGCGTTTCATCCACAGATTCGGCTTGCCGTGGATGATCACACGATCGCCCTGCACAAACGGCGTGGCGGCCGCCGCGAATTGGCCGAAGCCATTGACTTCCATCGCGATGTCCTGATAATCGTCGCGCAGGGTGAGATAGGCGCTGCCTGCACGGCGGGTGTTGATCTGTGTGATCTGCCCGGCCACCCATACGGAAGGCCAACGCTCGACGGCCATATGGAATTTCTCGCTGAGCATACTTACCGGCCAAGGATTATCCGCTGTGGTTTCGCTGGCAAGGCGGGGAAGCTGTTCAGGCTGTTTGAGGCCCGGCTGTGGCTGCGACTGCGTTGCCATGGGGTTGTATCCCGGAGTCCAAGTCATGTTGTCAAGATTCCTCCATCTTGCGGACAATGACGGCCCGGAAAACGGCGTTCGCCATGATGGATCGCACGCGGTTGCGCACGCCTACCCCCGCGTATATAGTCCTCTGTGGAGCAAATGCCAAACGACACTCCGGAACCGGTATCGTTACCTTTGTCACACAAATCAGATAATGGCGGAATGGCGCCGAAAAGTGCCATATCTAGTTTCTATGGCGGCGTGCCTCTACTAGATATAGTGCTGGGGATGACGTAGAGTACTTGAAGCCGATATAAACAGGACATGCGATGCGAAGCATGGAGACCAGTCGGAAGGCCCGACTCGGAAAGGACGAGAAATGGAAACTCAGGTTCTGGGCGCGATGAACGCGACCTCCGCAACCACTGCGGAGAAAGTGCTCGTCGAGAAGCGCGATGGTCGTGTGGTCGATTTCGATCCGATCAACATCATCAGCGCGGTGAAGTCCGCCTTCGCCGATCTCGACAAGAAGATCGGCCCGCAGGAAGAGCAGATGATCCGTGGTATCGCCAACCAGGTCGAGGCTGAGATCAAGGAACGCTACAACGGTCCGGCCAAAATCGAGGACATCCAGAATCTTGTGGAGCATGGCCTGATCGAGGATCACCTGTACGACGTGGCCCGCACCTACACCAACTATCGTCTGAACAAGGATATCGAACGCGCCAAGGCCACCGATATCAACGAGGCCGTAAGCCGACTGGTGAATCGTGACGAATCCTTGGTGCGTGAGAACGCCAACAAGGATTCCAACGTGTACTCCACCCAGCGTGACCTGCTGGCCGGAGCCGTCTCCAAGGCATCCGCCTTCTCCATGCTGCCGGATGCCGTGTCGAACGCGCATATGAAGGGCGACATCCACTTCCATGATGCCGATTACTCGCCGTTCACCGCACAATCCAACTGCTCGCTGCCGAACTATTGGGATATGCTCGCCAACGGCTTCACCTTGGGCAACGCCCCGATGGGTTCGCCGAACAGCATCAGCATTGCGGCCACGCAGATCACCCAGATCATGAAGGACGTGGCCTCCAGCCAGTACGGAGGGCAGACCGCCAACCGTGCCGACGAGCATCTGGCCGAATACGCCAAGAAGGATTACGCCAAGTTCCTGGAGCAGGCCCACGAGATCATGCCCGACGACCTGCCGATCGAAATCGCCGAGCGTCAGGTCACATTGTCCAAGAACGTCGAGCCGAAGCGCCTGCACTTCGAGGCCGATCGTGCTCCGCTGCCGATGGACGAGCCGTTCCACAAGGAAGCCGGACGCCTAGAACAGTTGCGCGAGGTCTGGGCGAAGATCCAGACCCGCAAGGCCATCTATGACGCCATGCAGACCATGGAATACCAGATCAACTCCAACCGTGTGTCCAACGGGCAGACCCCGTTCGTGACCGTCGGTTTCGGTTTGGGCACCGACTGGTTCTCTCGTGAGGTACAGCGTGCCATCTTCCTCAACCGCATCCGCGGCCTCGGTTCCGAACACCACACCGCCATCTTCCCGAAGCTGGTGTTCTCCGTCAAGCATGGCATCAACGCCGACGAGGGCGATCCGAACTACGACATGAAACAGCTCGCGCTCGAATGCGCCACCAAGCGCATGTACCCGGATGTCATCTTCTACGAGAACATCGTGAAGATCACCGGATCCTTCAAGGCTCCGATGGGCTGCCGTTCCTTCCTGCAGGGATGGATCGACCCGAAGACCGGCGAGGACGTCGAAGACGGCCGTATGAACCTCGGCGTCGTGACCGTGAACGTTCCGCGCATCGCGTTGGAATCCCACGGCGACAAGGAACGTTTCTGGAAGATCTTCGACGAGCGCATGGCCGTCGCCCATCAGGCGTTGCAGTACCGCATCATGCGATGCAAGCAGGCCGCGCCGGTCAACGCCCCGACCTTGTTCCGCTTCGGTGCATTCGGCCGTCTTGGTGCCAGCGACAGCGTCGACCAGCTCTTCCGCAATGAACGCGCCACCGTATCCCTCGGATACATCGGCCTGTATGAGGCGACCAGCGTGTTCTATGGCAAGAATTGGATGCGCGACCACGGCTGGGACCCGCAGGGTAAGGAATTCGCCCTGTCGATCGTGCGCCGCATGAACGAATTGTGCAAGGAATGGTGCAAGGCCGAGGGGTACCACTATTCCGTGTACTCCACGCCGGCCGAATCCCTGACCGACCGCTTCAACCGCATGGACCGCGAGAAGTTCGGCGAGGTGGAAGGCGTGACCGACCACGACTTCTACACCAATTCCTTCCATTATCCGGTGTGGCTGCAGCCCACCCCGATGGAAAAGCTCAATTACGAGAAGGACTTCCCCTATCTCGCTTCCGGCGGCTTCATCAACTACTGCGAGTTCCCGTGCCTGCAGGCCAATCCGAAGGCTCTCGAGGCCGTATGGGATTACGCCTACAACATCGGCATCGGCTACCTTGGTACGAACACTCCGATCGACCACTGCTTCATGTGTGGTTTCCA
>PPYE01233201.1_pt1 | contig 25084 bp, 11 predicted proteins | sample 1559881 | NCBI WGS metagenome assembly PPYE01 (sample SAMN08240022, study PRJNA423297) | Human gut metagenome, whole genome shotgun sequencing project. | reverse complement strand
TAACTATAGCTTAATAAAAAGACAGCTGGTGTATAATCAGCTGTCTTTTTTATGTGTAAAAATTGTCACAACATTCTCATATATTTCATGTATTTTATGATGTATACAAGTCATCATGGTAGTTACTAGTTGGCGTAGTATTCATATAGTTTGAGAGGAAGAATATGAGGTATAGAGAATGAGAGCGAGCAATATTGAATTGTTGCGTATCATTTCGATGATACTAATTATTATGCACCATTTCAGCGTGCACGGTTGTTTCCCCTTTACGCCAGATTTAACTTTTAATAAGGTGTTTCTCCAAGTATTTGGACTTGGAGGCAAGGCTGGTGTAGTTGCCTTTGTTATGATAACGGGCTATTTTATGGTTTCTAGTAGTTTTAAGCTACACAAGTTTGCCAAATTAGTTGGGCAAATATGGTTTTATAGCATTGCCATGTTGGGCGTGGCTATGGGTTTAGGACTCGATACGGTGACGTCAAGGAATATGATGCTCGCTTTATTGCCCATTGGTGCCATGAGTTGGTTCGCCCAGAACTTTTTAGTACTCTATTTATTAACGCCTATTATTAATCGAGTGCTTCATTGGCTACAGCATAAATATTACGTTATGCTTCTAGTGGGTTCCACGGTAATTTGGTTCTTAATACCGACGGCGCTGAATTTATGGCCTAATGTACCGCATACCACCTTTGGATTTAAACATATCTTTTCCTTTATTGTATTCTATTCGATGGGGGCGTACATCAATCTGTACGGCTCATATATAACAAAGAAAATAGGTATTATTTTTAGCGCCATAGGCTTTGTAGGGGCTTTTCTAGGGGACATCCTCGTTGATGTACTAGCCATGACGAATCCAGTGTATATGAAACAGATTTTCTACTTTACACAAAATGATTATGGCTTCTTTCAATTGCTATTAGGCATTGGCTTATTTATTATTTTTTTGAAAGCAAAGATCACTTATCGTCCTTGGATCAATGCGGTAGCATCTACTACCTTTGGCATATACCTATTGCATGATAATAAGCTATTCCTTCATTACATGTGGGATAATGTATTGGCAACGTATCAGTACTATGATTCAATATTATTACCTCTGTATGCAATTCTTGTGGTGGTGCTTATTTTTGTCATCGGTATGATTGTAGACTATGTGCGGTTAGCTTTCATAGAAAAACCTGTGATGAAAGCAATCACGCCGAGCCTTGAACGGATTCAGTCAAAGGTTGAGAAAGTACTGCCATTATAATGCGATTATCGGTGTTTTTTGGTATAATATATAAGTATTCTTACCATAAAATGGGAGGTAATTATAATGCGTAAATTCTTATATATGTTAGCGGCATTGCTTGTATTAATTGGCATTAGCACAAACGATGTAGAAGCTCGTCAAGATGTGTATGCTACGACGTATCTCGGTAATAGCTGGTATGTAGATCAAGACTCTGTAAAGCGAGTGGGAGATATACTCAACTTTACGGTGTACACAACAGCAGGTCTTAGCTACAAAGTGACATCTAGTGATGACAACTATTACAATGCAGACGTGTTTTACGATAATAATAAACTCGTATCGGATAATGGCCAATCCGTCTGGAAGTCGCCAGGCATGATGGCAGCCATGCGCGTGGCTCGTAGATAAACAAAAAAGGCAGGAATTATTGATATGTCCTCCATTACTGAACATCTAGTAATGGAGGACATGTTATATAATCTCTGCCTTTTCTTTTGCTTTTTATTATATATTTTTGTATATTTCTATTTATAGATTCTTATGGACTCGCTTATATGTTCTATATATAATTGGATTAGGATAGTCAGCGAGGTTGGGCCTCTCTTCGTTAATGAAGGGAGGGGTGTCTATGAGTGATTATGAACTAATCATGCTCCTGCTTCAAGTAATGGCTGTTGTCATCGCTTTCGGAGCACTAGTAGCACTTATTTGTTTTAAAAAAAGCAAATAGCCCTTCGTTACCGCTTGGTAGCTAGATAAAACGAAAAGGCCATTTCCTAATTTCTATTAAGTTTCGAGATGAGCCCGACGTGACTACTCGCTTGGCTATCTACCTATATTATAGGGATAAAAATATATATCGTCAAATTGAGATGAAATACAGTATTATAATAACTACATATAAATAATCATAAAAGCTGTACATACATAGATTTGATTGAACGGCTTTGATGTTAAAACCAATGTAACATCAAAGGTAGTTCAAAATCGACTGTGTGTACAGCTTTTTGTGTTTTGGTTTTAGTGTGCTTGTGTGAAAGTAGTTATAGGACTACCATAAAGGGATCTTATTATTTTTCAAGTTTGTCTACTAAGCGTTTTACTGTTTCTTGTAGATCTTTATTTTGAGCTTCTAATGCTTGTACGCGTTGTTCTAGTGCGTTATAAGAGGCAGGGGACATAGCAGTAGATAAAGATTTTCCTGGTCTATAGGTGATGCCTACATTGGCCATAACGTGATTGTTCATCGTAAACCCTGTGGTGAGTAAAAGATTATCTTTGTGATAATAGCCTACACCTAGAGCTACTGCATTTGCATTTTTATAATGACCGTAGCCCGCCATGTATTGAACGCGATTATCCGGATCATATGGTAATGGATGTAATGCAGCTAATGCAGCGGCACGAGCATCACCTTTATTGGATTCCGATTCAACACGTTGTACCTCTTGAGATACATGTTGTACAGATTTTTCAATAGTGCTAATAGAATTATTAAGCTGTTGACTTGTACTTTTACCAAGGGTATCAATCATTTGATGAACGCCGTAGAGTTGGGATCCGTTGACCGCATCTGTAGAGGTAGCACTCACGCGACCTGCTGCGAGATTGGTAATCGTCCGTTCCTTGCCCTTAGCCCCTACGGATACTGTTGATACAGGGGCGGTGCCGGCATAGTTGACGGTAGTACCATTTTCAAAGGTATGACTTGCTGTACCGACTACATCGCCGTCAGCGGAATCATTGCCAAGGACAACGCCATTTTTTAGAGAGGTAGTCACATTATTGCCGAGAACAAAGGTGTTTTCTCCAGAAATGTGGTTGTAATTACCTATACTGTAAGAATTGGCTGCATCAATAGCTGTTTTACCGTATTCGCCCTGGCCGAATACACCGGATGCGGTCGCTTTCTCTGATAGTGTATTATAAGAGCCTACAGCCAAACCTTTTGCGGCTTTTACATTCACATAATGCCCTACGGCAAGGTCGAACTGACCGTTTACTGTTGAATTTGAGCCGATGGCTACAGAATTGCTGGCCTTACTGTTAGCACCTTGAAAATTACCAATCCACACGTTTTTATCACCTGCGGAGTTTTCCCCTGATTGAGTCCCCATGACAATGGAGTTCGTCAACTGGCTTGCATTACCTGCGGCGAAACCGACGGTTACGTTAAAATCGCCAGTACTGCCTCGGAAGGACTTCGCCCCAAGGTTGATATTGCCGCCGCCTGATGAGCCGGCCCCAGCAGCTGCACCTAAGGCTATGTTATTACCTTGCGCATTAACATTCTTACCCTTGCCGTTCGCCGCACCGGCATTCTCACCGAGGGTGATGTTGCCGCCTGTTCCTGCGGTGAAAGTTTGACCTTCCTTGCCGATGTTACCGTTGTTATCAACGATATTGACCGGCGCCGCATAAACTGAGGCGGACAAAGCTACCATTACAACACTTGCTAATACAAAACGTTTCTTACTCATCGTATACACTCCTTTGTGTACAAACAAACTTTCACAAAACTTTCATAAAAAGACTTACATGGCTACTATAATACCAAAAAGGTATATTGTAAATAGAATATTCACATAATTCCAATAAATATACAATATATTCTATAGGTATTTATAGTTAATAAGAAACCTTTGACACATATTTATAAAATTTAAATATTTATTTATTCTATAAATTGTATTCTAGCATTTTATATGTATACATTGCATTCTATATGCATTGACAAGCCTCTATATATTTATATAAAATAGAAATAATTTCATGTTTTGTTCATGATAAAATCATGAGTCATCGGCGTGTGTAATCGTGTGTAATAACGTATTAAGTACATAATTAAATAAATAATTATGTGCGTAATGAAAAGTGTGTTTGTACGTAAGAGTGTGTAATGAAATATATAGTTGTGTTAGTAGTGGCCCTGTGTATGTCCGTTATGCCCGTGTTGGGAAAACAGGTGGACAGAACAGCGCAGCCTATGCAGGGGACTATGGTAAAACAAGTTCATAGTGAAAGTAAGGCCGTATTATCTGACGACTCAGATACCTTCCATGTTAATTCGTCCCATACGCCGGACCATGTTATCGGTCAGGGCGGATTGGAGATGCCGGACTCCACAGATAAAAAGACGACTCGTTATTCCGATACGGATGCGGTCAATTCTGCGTTGCAGGCAGTGGTTATGACTGGTGTTCATTCCGCAATGCACGGATCGAAGGCGAAGCCCTGGATGCAGAGAACCGTCGTGTCATTGCGTTTTCAGAAAAATTGGAAGCCCTTGTATGGTGTGGAAACATTGCAGCCACTAGGTCATTATGATGAGACATCTCGCCATGTGTGGTTTACACAGGAGCGTTTGGCGAATGCAGCGGATACAGGGACGACGGCGAATGTGGGTATCGGCTATCGCCGAATTGCTGCGAACGATGACCATTATTACGGTGGTAATCTGTTTTATGACCATCGGTTCAGAGGCAATCACGGTCGCATGAGTGTCGGGCTAGAGTATGTGTCGGGGATCGGTGCGTTTCGCATGAACTGGTATCGTGGTGTGTCTGGTGAGCGTTCTTTTGATGGTGCGACACGCTTGGAGAGTGTATCTAACGGATATACTGCGGAATATGGGACTAGCTTCAAGAATGCCCGTTGGGCGCGCGTGTACATGGAAGCCTATTGTTGGCAGTTGCGGCGTAGTGAGGATAAGCATGGCTTGCGCATCGGTACGGAGTTACAGCTCACGCCGAGGATTTCCGTGGACATGGGCTACAATAAGCCGGAGCATGAGCATGGCAGTCCGTACGGCAAAATCATGTTCCGGCTAGCCGGTGTCGATACGGCATGGTTTGGTGGTAACCATCGATCGGATACAAAAGCATCGGTTCGTGCGAATATGCTGGAAAATGTGCGTCGCCAACATATGGTGCACGTTGATTGATAGATTGATATATATATATATATTTATTATTTTGATAAAAGCAACATAAGGAGCTGTTTTATAGTATCAGGTGATTGTCATTTGATATGAAAAGACAGTTCCTTTTTTATACATTAATTCATAAAAATTTATTTTGTTTACAAAATAGAAAAAGAGTGGCACAATATTCATGAATCTATAATGAAGAATAAGTTACACGTGGAATTCATTAGGGAATGGAGAGGATAAAATGAGCAAGCGTAAACTTATATTATCTGTGTTGATTAATGGTGTGTTGTTATCGAGCCTATATGTGGCCGGAGCGGTGGATATGACACCGGGCAGCGGGAACGGTGTAGCTATTGGCACGGGCAGTAGTGCACCAAAGGCGGAAAACGTAGCCATTGGTAAAGGGGCTACTATAGAGTATTCGGGTGGTGTCGGACAGCCGTCCACAGGTGATATTGTAATTGGTGGAAAGGCACATATTAATAATTATATTGATCAAGGTGGCGGCATTGCCATAGGTGCGAATTCATTCGTCGAAAATATGGTAGGCGGAATGGAAAGAGCGTTTGATTTTAATCAGGCTGGATACAAAAATCTTTTTGGTATACCTTTCGGGCTCCCAAAAAATCCTGAAAAGATGGTAACCGGAATGGCTATTGGTCAAAACACCTATGCTCGTTCTGGTAGTATTATGTTGGGGACCCATAATTATAAAGGAAAATTAGGTGATGTGGATGTAGATAGTTCTAATACCAAAAATAATAATGGACATTTATTTTCCACAACTATAGGAGCGAATAGTTATTCTAATGGTTTGTTTTCTTCTATTGTAGGGGCTTATTCGATTGCCTCTTCAGGTTATCCTACCACTACCGCTGATGCCACTAAGAATTTTGGTGCTACTATTACAGGGTCTTTAAATAGTATTGAATCGGCAAGTGCTAGCTCTCAATACTCTGGGGTTGCAAATAGTATCGTAGGCACTGCCAATCGAACCTTTAACTCCAATGGGTCTCTCGTATTTGGTGCTGGGAATGAAATAACGAATTCTGTAGCCGATATTTCAGCACCAAGTTCGGGAGGTAATTCCGCTAAGGAATTATCTGAGAAATTACGTTCCGCTGTCAAAAATTCTAACGGTGGCGGTTCTACTATGGCATTTGGTAGCGGTAATAAGGCGGATTATACACTTCGCTCTGCACTTATGGGTGTAAATAACACATTGACTGGCGACCAAAGAAATAAAAGTACGAATACCATGTTAACGGGCTTTCACAATACGGCGGATAAGGTGTCCAATACGACTGTAATAGGGTCTGAAAATACGGTGACTAATTCTAAGAACAGTCTTGTGATGGGGGATAATCGTGAGGTAAAAGACGCCAATCATGCGGTTCTCATCGGTTCTACAGACAGCAAGACTACGACATCTGTTAATAATGCGGTCGCTGTCGGACATAATACGAATGTAACCGTAGAGGGTGGCGTTGCATTGGGCAGTGAATCGAAGGCTACTGTGGCGGCTGGATCCGTTGGGTATGATCCGAGTACAAAGGCACAGTCCACGAATACGGATTCTACGTGGAAGGCGACTAAATCGGCCGTATCTGTCGGTGATGCAAATAACAATATTACGCGTCAGATTACATCCGTAGCAGCCGGCACAAAGGATACGGATGCGGTGAATGTGGCACAGCTCAAAAAGTTGCAAAATCAAGTGAATGCGAACGGCTCCACTACCGTTAGTGCAGGTAAGCATATTAATGTGACAACTACGACGAACGGAACGACCAAAGATTATAAGGTAAGCCTATCTGACGATATAACGAACCAGATTACAAATAACACAACAAATATTAACAATATACAAGGTGATGTGACCAATATTAAAAAGAATGTAACCAATATTCAAGGTGACATTACTAATATCAAGCAGGATGTAACCAATATGGGGCGGAATGTGGCTCGTCTCGATAAAAAGGTTAACAAATCTGTGGCCGGAGCGGCCGCACTTGCCGCCTTGCATCCATTGGATTTCGATCCTGATGCAAAATGGGACTTTGCTGCTGGGTATGGCCATTACCATGACGGTAATGCCGCTGCATTGGGGGCTTTCTACAGACCGAATGAGGACTTGCAATTTAGTGTAGGATCCACTGTCGGTAATGGCGAAACCGTTGTGAATGCCGGTATGTCCGTAAAAGTTGGTGCTCACAGTAATGTATCTCGTTCTCGTGTGGCCATCGGTAAGGAAGTTTTGGAACTTAAGAAAACTGTAGCGGTACAAAATGCGCAGATTCAAAAGTTGACTGCTCTTTTGAATGGCTTGGCTGGAACAAATATGAAAGCAGACCGCAGCACATTATTCCCTGATGTGCCGAATAATCACTGGGCATATGCGGCGGTTAGCGATCTATCTCGACGGGGTCTTGTGGAAGGCTATCCTGATGGTACATTCGGAGGGGATCGTATGTTGACCCGTTATGAATTTGCTCAAATTGTGTATCGAGCTATTCAAAACGGCGTTGTCGTCGATGATCGACTCGTATCTGAATTTAGTCCTGAAATGGCGTTATTCCGTGTGGATACAATTGCCAAGAATCATGAAGGACAACCAACTATTGAACGCGTAAGGGTTAATAAAAAATAGAATATATATATGATTTATATTGTGAAAGCCGAGGCTCTAGGGCCTCGGCTTTTTCGTGTACCTGTAGGTGATAAATTTTCTGTATATAAAATTATCTTATCTATGAAAGCATTAAACTGAAAAGTTTAAAAATATGAAATTGATTACGTAATTACAATAATCGTTATATTCCGATATGTGGATTTATCGTAAAAATTGATAGGAAAGATGAAGATTCTATTTCTTAAAATTAAAAAGTATTAAATATGAAATAAATAAACGACAAAAATGAAGAAAAGATGAAAAAGTCGTTTACAAGATAGAAATTTTTTGATATTGTATTGCCGTGGGTGAGTATATGATGAAGAATCATGAATAATTATAGTATTCGTATCGTAATTGAGAATACTAGTATTTGTTGTAAGAAGTGTAGATGATAATCAATCTTTATACTTCTTCTTTTTATTATCTTTGCAATATTATGCAACACAAGTGATGTGTTTTACTGAAGTTTCGGTAAGAAAGGATAATCATGAATCGAATTTATAATGTTATTTGGAGTAAGACTAAAAAATGCTACGTAGTAGTATCTGAAATTGTAAAAACAGGTGGTGGCAAGGTAAAATCCGTACAAAGCGGTACAACCTGGACACGTATGAGTGCGATTATGGCGGTGGCTGCATTATTAATGGGTGGTAATATTACTACTACGGTTAATGCTGCTACATATACTGCTATGACGATTAATGATGTAAATGGCGCTGGTTATGCTACTGGTAATGTAGTTTATAGTGAAGGTAGTTATTTATATAATTATCAAAACCCTGGGAACCTGACACCATTTGATAATAGTCATTTGTATAATGGTACAGATAGAGGTAACTATACAGAAAATAGTTTTGCTGGCATTGCTATCGGTAAAAATACAAATATTCAGGAAACTGGTAATCCAACTTATTATTCCGGTTTAGCTATCGGTAACTATGCTCAGGCCACAGGTGGTATTTCTTTTGCTTTAGGTCATTATGCTCAGGCTTTATCACCATCTGCTATGGCTCTTGGTACAGCTACAAAGGCGAGCGGATTTAACTCCTTGGCTATGATGCGTCAATCCGCTGCAGAAGGTGAGTTCTCCGCAGCATTAGGTACTGCATCTTGGGCAAAGGGTAACGGTAGTTTCGCCATGGGTTACTCCGCTACAGCAAAAGCGGATCAATCCATTGCAATTGGTGCAGCAGAAACTATAAAATTGCCTGGTCAACAACATGGTACTCCTAGTGCACAATATAATGCCAATGGTAATACCGTAACAGAAGGTGTTCGTTCTCTTGCATTTGGTACAAAGGCGAGAACATCTACTACTGCAGCTGATTCTATGGCATTCGGTTCCTCATCCAGTACTGGTGGCGCTAATGCGGTAGCTATGGGTTATAGTGCTAATGCTAGTGCAGAGAATGCCTTTGCTATCGGTAATACGGCGCAATCATCCGCACAAAATGCCGTGGCAATGGGTAAAAGTGCCAATGCAAGTGGTGTAAGCAGCTTTGCCATGGGTAGTAGCTCTAATGCTGCTGGTGCTGATGCTATCGCTATGGGTAGTTCTTCCCAAGCCAAATTATCCAACTCCATCGCATTAGGTGGTAATGCAAAATCCTTGGGTGCTGATGCGCTTGCACTTGGCGGTGCGGCTAATGCATCTAAAGATGGTGCCATTGCAATCGGTAAAGAAGCGAAAGCAAACAATACTAATACGACAGCTATCGGTCTTGGTGCTACTGTTACAGGTACTAACTCCATGGCTATCGGTACAAATGCCGTTGCAGAATCCAATAATTCCTTGGCATTGGGTACTGGTACGGAAGTAAGAGGTGCCTTGGTTAATGGTTACTCTGCTTTCACTAATCAACAAAACAACAATGTTGCAAACGGTGTAGTTGCGGTAGGTAACGTAGGTTCTGAACGCCGTATCATCAACGTAGCAGGTGGTGAAAACGATACTGACGCAACAAATGTAAAACAATTAAAATTTGTAAACAGTAACTTGGCAAAATCCATCGCAGGTCCTACATATACGGGCTATGAAGCGAATGGTTCTACATATAAAGCGCCTGATTTCAATATCAAGAACAGTACGTACCATACGGTAAAAGAAGCTGTTGAAGCGGCGCAAACGAATTTCTTCAGTGCTAAAGGCACATCTGCAGATGCAAACTACAATAATGCAGGTGCTACAGGTAATAATGCGACAGCAGCCGGTGTACGTACTTCTGCAGCAGGTAACTTCGCTACAGCTGTCGGTGCTGATGCGACTGCAGCTAATGCGAACAGTACTGCTATCGGTTATAAAGCAAAATCCAGCGTAGATGACGGCGTTGCATTGGGTGCGAATTCCGCTGCTTCCGTTGCGGCCGGTAAAGCAGGTTATAATGTTAAAACTGCAGACAGCCGTACAAACGGATATAGCGGATTGACAGGCGCTGCGTTGACATCCACTATGGGTGCGGTGTCCGTAGGTGACGGCGGTACGAAAACTCGTCAAATCACAAACGTGGCTGCGGGTACTGCGGATACTGATGCTGTTAATGTGGCACAATTGCGCAATGTTAACTTGAAAGTAGCCGGCAACAGCGGTAACAATGACGTTTTATTGGACAATCAAACATTGACTGTAAAAGGCGATGGTTCTTATGTTACGACATCTGTTAACAACCAAACAATCGATGTAGCGTTGACTGATGCTACTAAGAATAAAATCGACAATGCGGCAAATAAAGACTTGTCCAATATTACAGACGGCGGTAAATCCGTTATTCGTGATGAAGCACAAAAAGCCGTAAAAGTTGTAGCTGGTAAAAATACAACGATTACAGAAGGTACTGACGGTACATATAAAACATATAAAGTTGACGTAGATGCTCCTGACTATCAATTAGTTGAAAATAGCAGTGCTGCTGATAAAGCATACACTGTATCTAGCAATAAAGTTGACTTGACTGTACAAGATGCTAAAAATCCTGCGAATAAGAAAACTGTAACTATCAAGGATATTGCATCCAAAACAGAACTTGATGATACAAAAACGGAGCTTATCAATAAAGGTTTAAAATTCGATGCTGATAATGGCGGCGAAAAAACAAATAAATTAGGCTCCAAGGTAACAGTAGCTGGTGATGGTACTAACATCAACACTACAATTACACAAACTGGCGACGATACAACGATTAAGGTTGCATTGGGTCAAGATATCAATGTTAATACGGTAACTGCTACAAGAACTGTAAAAGCTGGTACTGCTACTATGGGTACCCAATCTGTAACAGATAACAAAAGTGCTGCTCAGAACGGTAACTTTGTATCCGGTTTGGACAATAAAAATTGGACATTAACTGATCCTGCCTATGTATCTGGCCGTGCGGCAACAGAAGATCAACTTAAGATTGTTAGTGATGCTGTGAAAGCGGCTAACGCAAGTGCTTCTGATTATCGTTTAATCGCTAATCCGAACAATGCGGCAGATGGTTCTTATAAGGTTGATAACAATAAAGTTGATTTACAAGTGAAGGACGATAAATCCGGTACAGTTAATACTGTGACAATTAAGGATATTGCGTCTAAAACAGAACTTGATAAAGTAAAAGATCGTTCTGTGAAATACGATGGTAACACAGGTCATGACACAGTAACATTAGAAGGTGCTAACGGCACAAAAATTACCAACTTGAAAGATGGTAATGTAGCAGCAGGCTCCAAGGATGCTGTAAACGGTGGTCAATTACATCAAGTTAAGCAAGATCTTGGTGACCAAATCACAAATACTAAGAATGAATTAAACAATAAAATTGATACAACTAAACAAGATCTTATTGATAAAGGCTTGAAATTCGACGCTAATACAGGCGGTGAAAAAACAAATAAATTGGGCTCCAAAGTAGCAGTTAAAGGGGATAACTCCAATATCATTACAGAAATCTCTCAAGATGCTAACGGCGACAGCACAATTGATGTGAAACTTGGTAAAGACCTTAATGTAGAGACAATTACTGCAACCGGTGCAAACGGTAAGGACGGTAAAATCGGCATTAACGGTAAAGATGGTGTAACAACTAACATTTCCGTTACTCGTGACGGTCAACCCGGTGTAGACGGTGCTCCTGGCGCGACTACAACTCGTATTACGTACCAAAAACCTGACGGCACGAACGAAGAAGTGGCAACCTTGAACGACGGCCTTAAATTCAAAGGCGATATGGGTGCTACATCCAATGTTAAGCTTAACAAACAAGTGGACATCAACGGTGGTGTAACAAGCGCTTCTGATCTTGCTACAGGCAATAATATTGGTGTTACTTCTGCGGCTGTTGGCGCTGATGGCAATGCAAAATTACAATTGCAATTGGCGAAAAACTTGACAGGCTTGCAATCTGTAACGGCATCTGACACTGTGAAAGCAGGCACTGCCACTGTAGGTAATCATACTGTAGCGGATAAAAAAGGTGGTAACCAAACTGGTAACTTTGTAACAGGTTTAGATAATAGAACTTGGGACATTTCAGATCCTACGTATGTAGAGGGACGCGCAGCGACAGAAGACCAACTTAAGAAGGTTAGCGATGCTTTGAAAGCGTCTAATGCAAGTGCTACAGATTACCGTTTAATTGCTAATCCGAACAACGCGGCAGACGGTTCCTATAAGGTTGAAAACAATCAAGTAGACTTGAAAGTAAAAGACGAAAAATCCAGTGACGTTAAAACTGTAACGATTAAGGATATTGCGTCCAAAACTGAACTAGATAATGTAAAAGACCGTTCCGTAAAATATGACGGTAACACAGGCCATGACACAGTAACTTTGGAAGGTCCTAACGGTACAAAAATTACTAACTTGAAAGACGGTAACGTAGCGGCTGGTTCTAAAGATGCTGTAAACGGCGGTCAATTACATGATGCTAAAAATGAACTTATTAATACAGGTCTTAAATTTGATGCTAATGTAGGCGGCGTAAAAACTAACAAATTAGGCTCCACCGTAACAATTCAAGGTGAAGGAACTGCAGCTGACGCAGATTACAGCGGTGAAAACCTCAAAACTTTCATCAATCAAGATGCGGCAACAGGCAATACGACTATTGACGTGAAGATGAACAAAAACCTTAAGGCTGAATCTGTGAAGGTTGGCAAAAATGGTAAGGACGGCGTAGCTATTACAGGTCCTGACACAGCAAACGGTACAGACGGTAAGGTAGCTGTGACTGATAAAAACGGTAAAGAAGCAGTTTCTATTTCCGGTAAGGACGGCGTAGGCCACATCGGCTTGACAGGTCCTGCTGGAACGAACGGCGTGAATGGTACTAATGGCATCGACTTGTCCGTGAAACCTGGTTACGACGATCCTGCTACAGGCGTTAAGGGTGAAAAAGGCGTTGATGGTACAAATGGTCTTACACGTATCGTTTACAAAGATGGCAATGGCGAACACCAAGTTGCGACTATGGAGGACGGTTTACAATTCACTGGTAACAATTCTGGTACTGTGAATAAACAAAAATTGAACTCCTTGGTGAAAGTACAAGGTGAAGGCGTAACTGAAGCTGAATCTGCTGCATTCAAGAGCGCAGCCGGCAACATCAATGTAAAAGCTGATGGCACTGACAAATTGGAACTTCAATTGGCGAAAGACCTTAAAAATCTTGATTCCGTAACAGCCGCTAAGACTGTGAAAGCAGGCGGTGCTACTATGGGTGGTCAAACTGTTAACAACACAGCTGGTGATAGCGAAACAGGCAATTATGTAACAGGCCTTGATAATAAAGATTGGGATGCAGACAAGATTGTATCCGGTCGTGCCGCAACAGAAGATCAATTGAAAAAAGCGTTGGATGCTCAAAGTGCTAACTCCACTGATTATCGTTTGATCAAGAATCAGGCGGCAGGCTCCAATGGAGACTACACTGTAGATGCGAACGGCGATGTAGCGTTGACTGTACAAGATAAGAATCATCCAGACAAAACAGAAACCGTTACAATCAAAGACGTTGCTTCTAAATCCAAGCTTGATAAATTGAATGATCGCGCTGTTAAGTATGATTTGGACCCTGCTGGCAATCTTGACAAATCCAAGGTAACTTACGAAGGCCCTACATACAATAACAAACAAGGTGGGACTCACGTAACAAATGTAGCATATGCTACAGGCAACGATGGCAGCGAAGCGGTTAATGTGGACTACTTGAATGACAAAATCAAGGATAGTGCGGACGCATTGACTAATAAAGGTTTGAAATTCGATGCTAACCAAGGCGGCGAAAAAACTAACAAGCTTGGCTCCAAAGTGACTATTAAAGGTGAAGGCACTGCAGATGACGATGATTACAGCGGTGAAAACCTTAAAACTTTCATCACACAAGATCCAACATCTGGTGATACAACTATCAATGTGAAGATGAATAAAAATCTTAAAGCTGAATCCGTGAAGGTTGGCAAAGACGGTAAGGACGGCGTGTCCATTACAGGTCCTGACAACGGTACAGACGGCAAGGTCGCTGTTACTGGTAAGGACGGAAAAGAAGCTGTATCTATTTCTGGTAAAGACGGCGTAGGTCACATCGGACTCAACGGTAAAGACGGCCGTAGCGCTGATATTTCTGTTGAAAAAGGTGATCCGGACCTCAACGGTAACGAAATCACTCGTATTAAATACACTGATGAAAATGGTAAGACACATCAAGTGGCAACCAAGGATGATGGTATGGCATACGGTGGTGACTCCGGTAATGTGATTAAGAAAAAACTTAATGAACAATTGGACATTAAGGGCGGCGTAACAAACGAAGCTGATTTGACTGAAAACAATATTGGCGTTATCAGCAAAAATAATATCCTCAATGTTCGTTTGGCAAAAGACCTTAAAGACTTGAACTCCATTACTTTCAACAACGGAGCTAACGGTGCAAACGGTAAAACCGTTGTAAACGGCGCAGGCATGACTATTAATGATGCAGCAGGTAATCCGTTGACAGCTGTTACAAAAGACGGCGTGAAGATTACCGATGGTCCATCCATGACGAAGGACGGCATCGATGCAGCAGGCAAGAAGGTTACTAACGTAGCTGACGGTACGGTTGCAAAAGATAGCAAAGACGCTGTAAACGGTGGCCAATTGCATGATGCTGTTGAAAGTCTTAAAACTAAAGGCTTTGGCCTTGAAGCGGAAGACGGTCAATCTGTGAAGAAAGCTCTTGGTGAAACTGTTAAGGTTAAAGGTGATGACAAAAATATCAAAACATCCGTAGACGGCGGCGCTGTTAAGGTGGAATTGAAAAAAGACATCACTGTAGACACTGTAACAGCTAATACTGTAACAACAGGCGACACTAAGATGGATACAAATGGTGTTACTATCAAGGACGGCGCTAATGAAGCGACTAAGTTGACGAAAGACGGCTTGCAAATCAATGATGGTGGCAACAAAGCTGTTACTGTTAATAAAGATGGTTTGACTATCGAAAACGGTCCTAAGGTAACAAAAGACGGCATTGATGCGGCTCATAAGAAGATCACTAATGTGGCTGATGGCACTATTGGCGCTGGTAGCAAGGACGCTGTAAACGGCGGTCAATTGCATACAGCTATTGAAGACATCAAATCCACAGGCTTTGGCCTTAAAGCGGAAGACGGTCAATCCGTGAAGAAACCTCTTGGCGAGACAATCGACTTGAAAGGTGACGGCAACATCAAAACTTCCGTGGACAACGGCGCTATCAAAATGGCATTAAATGATAAGATCACTCTTGGTCAAGATCCAGCAAAACAAGTTAACATCGACGGTTCTGCAGGTACAATTACAGCTGGCAATGGCGGTAATCAAGTTAAGATTGACGGCAATGACGGTTCCGTAACGGCAAATACTGTGAAAGCTGGCGATATAGTTGTAGGTAAACAAACTTCCGACGGTAAAGAAGGCAACTTCGTAACAGGCTTGGATAACAAAACTTGGGATCCTGAAAACCCAGTAGCAGTTCCTGGTCGTGCCGCAACAGAAGATCAATTGAAAGCTGTTAATGACGACTTCAATAACAAAGCAAGAACAGGCCGTGTATTCCAAGGTGACCAACCTGGTGATAGCGGTAAAGTGGTTCGTGGATTGGGAGATACTATGAACCTTACTGGTGGTGCTGATGTGAACCGCTTGGCAGACAACAATATCGGTGTTGTGAAAAACGCTGCTGGTGATGGATATAACATCAAGTTGGCGAAAGACTTGAAAGGTCTTGAGTCCGTAACTACTACAGATGCTGCTGGTAATACAACTGTTATGAACGGTGGCGGCATGACAATTACACCTGCTCAAGGTAATGCTGTAAGCCTTACTAAAGACGGCCTCAATAACGGTGGTAATAGAATTACTAATGTAGGCCCTGGTGTAGATGGTACTGATGCGGTTAACGTAAATCAATTGAGCAGTGCTATGCGTAGTGTGGATGGTAAAATCGCTGATGTAGGTGCGACTAGTGCAGCTATTTCCGGCCTCAAACCTTTACAATACGATCCATTGGAACCAACTCAAGTATTGGCTGCTGTAGGCCACTACAAAGGCAGCACAGCTGCTGCTGTAGGCGTAGCGCACTATACTAATGAATCTACAATGTTCCATATGGGCGTATCTCTTGGCGGTCATGACAACATGATTAATGCGGGCGTATCCTACAAATTTGGTACATCCGATGCTAAGAAAGCTATTCCAGCACGCTATAAAGCAGGCCCTATCAGCTCTGCATATGTATTGCAAGATGAAGTGACTGCGTTAAAAGCTGAGAATGAACGCATGAAACAACATGACTTAGAGTTAACTGCTAAATACGATCAAGTACAACGCGATAATGAAGAAATGAAAGCTCAAATCGCATTGTTGATGCAACAAGTAGGTCTTTCTAAATAAAAAGAAATCTTTGTCTTGTTATGTAAGGAATATGAAAGCCGCCCTTTCTGGGGCGGCTCATCATAAGGAGGAAGTATGAAATTCAAAACATTTATGCCTGTATTGGCACTTGCTTGTGTGTGCGCGGTAGGTCAAGCGGATGCGGCTCAAGATCGATTGATGATGCCAGAACAACCGGCTGAACCATTGAATGTGCTTGAAACTGAAGTGGCACTTTCCGTACCTAGCGAAGAAGTTCGTGACGTTGTTAACGCTTTCACACAATTCCAATTGGACCAAAAGGGCAAACGTATCATGGATGATTCCCGCGTTATGACTGGTCAAGAGCGTTACCGTAACAATGTGTTGTACTACATGAACGTTCGCCGCAGCTGGTACATCGTGAGCCATCGTTATAAAAACGATAGCTATGGTCGTTTAGCATTGGACCGTTTGTACAACGATTACAAACAATTCTTTACAGAACATGCGACTGTATCTGAAGACGCTAAATTGGACTATGCGCAACAAATTATTGATATCTTGGATCGCAATACAGCCAATGTACATGATGATGAATTGCGTTTCTATATGAATGAAATGGTGATCTTCAGCTTGAACGAAGCCATGAAAGACGGCAATAATCGCGTGAAACCTGTGGATGAAAAAATGGGTCCTACGGTGGATGAACTTCCTACAGTAGACCTTCGCAAAGCGATTAATGCACCTACAATTCAATAAAATTTAGACTATATCATATGACGAAAGCCGAGGCAGAAACTGCCTCGGCTTTTGTCATATATAGATTAAATCTTTTGTATGTGAATATGTAAATTTAATTCCACAAATATATAGAAAAGATGAAGAATTTCTATCTTATTTTTTAAATCTATTAAATAAACTATAAAAATGAATGAAACATGAAAAAGCTGTTTACAATATTGAAATTATTTGATATAGTAGTCGCTAGAGTGAGTATCTTATAGGAAAAGATATACGTAATAGTACTTAAACTATAGTATTGAGTACTATTGTTTTATGTTAGAAGTGTAGATGATTTTTTATGTCTATTACTTCTTCTTTTATTTTGTATTTTATATGAGGCTATAAATAGAAGGCTTAACCGGTAGAGCCGGTAGTTCGGTGAGAAAGGAATAACATGAATCGAATTTATAATGTAATTTGGAGTAAAGCTAAAAATTGCTACGTTGTAGTATCTGAGTTAGTTAAGAGCGGTGGAGGTAAAGCTAGTGTGAGTTCTGCAAGAACGAGCATTACTTTCCGTGCAGCTTTATGCGTGTTTGCTATTACGGGTTGTTTAGTATCGGGGATTGCAGAAGCAAATGTAGTACAAGGCCCTGGCGCTGCTGCTACTGGTAGCAATAGCGTGGCAGTCGGCGATAATGCAAAATCCGCAGGTGCTAAGTCTGTGGCGATAGGTAATGACGCGGCTACATTAGCAACAAGTGAAAATGGTATTGCCATCGGTAATGGTGCGAAGGCTGAAGGGCAACAACGAGTGAAGGTTCCATATCCTGCGGGTACTATTGCTATCGGTCAAGGGTCAGTGGCAAAGGAAAATGGCGATATTGTAATAGGTCGTCAAGCAAAGAGCACGATTTCCATGTATCATCAACAACCTGGCTCCGGCGCAGTTGTAATGGGTGCAGAAGCTGCTTCTTACGGTTCTCGTGGTGACGTAGTCATCGGTGCTGCAGCGGAAGCTAATATAATTAGAAAGAATGCTACTGTTGATGGTGACGGACAGCTGTTTTCACAATCTGTAGCTATCGGTAGTGTAGCGAAGGTATATGGCACACAATCTGTCGCTATCGGTGGTGATGTAAGATCTATTGGACACTCTTCTATCGCTATCGGCGGTGATGATATCGATAAAGCAAAACCTGATTTATATAAGGTTATTCCTGATTTAGCGGTGCCAGGTACGCAGAAAAACTTTAACCGTGAAGTGGCTGCATTACATCCAAGTGGATTGGGTACAGCAGGTCTTAATGATAGTAAGAACTATGTAAATACTGCTTCTATCGGAAATGCCAGCCTTGCTATTGGTATGATGACACAGTCTTTAGGCACAGGCTCTAATGCTATCGGTGCTAACTCCTTGTCAAAAGGTGTGGCTAGTTCCGCTATTGGTGCTATGGCTCGTAGCTGGGGGAATAACTCTCTGGCTATCGGTAGCCAAGCCGGTGCGTATGGTGAGAAATCCACATCCCTCGGCGATGCGAATATAGTAGGCTTTGATATGACAAATGCTACTCTATCTGGTTCTGCTGCAGGCGCTCTTGGTAGAGGCAATAAGGTATATGGTAATAATGCATATGCTATCGGTAGTGAAAATACCGTAGGGACTGCTACGATTACGGAAACTACAGAGGGCAATGGCGATAAAATCAAGAAGGTTACTGCTGGTACGGTTAAAGGTAATAAAGCCGGTGCGTTCGGTTATAAGAATACTATTACAACAGATAATTCCTATGTAGTAGGTAGTAACTCCACTATTTCCGCGGATAACGGCATGGTTTTAGGTAACAGTGCTACTGTAACAGGGGCTAACGGTTTAGCTCTTGGTAATAATACGAAAGTAGCTAATGAAAATGCCGTAGCTATCGGTAATGGCTCTGAAACAGCAGCGGCTGTGGCTACTCCTTCCGCAACAATCAATGGAGTGTCTCATAACTTTGCAGGCACAAATCCTGCTTCCACAGTAAGTGTAGGTAAGGCAGGTATGGAGCGGACTGTTACTAATGTAGCGGCTGGTCGTATTTCTGCTACATCCACTGATGCTATCAATGGTAGCCAATTGTTTGCAGTTAAAACGGAAGTAGAAAAAGGCGTATCTTATGCAGGCGATGTAAAAGCTGCAGCAGCTGCAGATAATAAATTCACTCGTAAATTAGGCGAACAAACTAATGTTGTGGGCGGCGTGACCGATGCAACTAAATTGACAGATAACAATATCGGTGTTGTTTCCAATGGCACTGATACATTAAATATTAAATTGGCTAAAACATTGACTGGTTTGGACAGCGTTACAGCTGGCGGTACTACTATCAATAACGGCGGTTTGACCGTAGATGGTAAAAACTATGTATCTCCAAACGGTATCAATGCGAATAACCAAAAGATTACTAATGTAGCTGATGGTACTAACTCTAATGATGCGGTTAACTATGGTCAATTACAAAATGTGATTAACTCTATCGATAAAGCGCCTACTGTGAAAGCAAAAGATGCAAATGTAACTGTAACAGAAGGTACAAATGTAGCAGGTGGTAAGGAATATATTGTTGGATTAGGCAATACAATCAATGTTGGTACTGCACATCCTGTAACTGTAGATGGTAATGCAGGACATGTAACAGGCCTTCAAAATACAGATTGGAGTGTAGACAATCCTGTGGCTGTTTCTGGTCGCGCAGCTACAGAAGATCAGTTGAAAAAGGTTAACGATACAGTTAACAATAATAAGAATCAAATCGACAAAAATAAACAAGCTATCGCTGATAACAAACAAAATATCACAACAAATGCCGGTAATATTGCTAATAATACGCAAAATATCGCAAAGAACGCTGGCGATATAGTTACAATCAATAAAACTATTGAAAAAGGTTTGAACTTTGACGGTGACTCCGGTGCAACAATCAATAAGAAATTGGGTGATACGGTTGCTGTTAAAGGCGGTGCTACAGGCACATTGTCTGATAACAATATCGGTGTTGTATCCGATGGTACTGGTACATTAAATGTGAAATTGGCTAAGACATTGACAGGTTTGGATAGTGTTACAGCTGGTGATACTACCATCAATAACGGCGGTTTGACCGTAGGTGGTAAGAATTATGTATCTCCAAATGGTATCAATGCAAACGACCAAAAGGTAACAAATGTTGCTAACGGTGACGTGGCTCCGAACTCCAAAGATGCAGTTAACGGTGGTCAATTACATCAAGTTAAGCAAGATCTTGGTGACCAAATTACGAATACCAAGAATGATTTAAATAATAAAATTGATAATACTAAAACTGACCTTATCAATAAAGGCCTTCGTTTTAACGCGGATAATGACGATGAAAAAACGAATAAATTAGGCTCTAAAGTAACTGTAAACGGTGATGATAACATCACTACAGAAATTACTCAAACTGGTGATGATACTAAGATTGCTCTTAAATTAAAGAAAGACCTTAATGTTAGATCTGTTACGGCTACGGACACTGTGAAAGCAGGGGACGTAACAATGGGTAAACAAGCTGATGGTGCGAACCCTGGTAATACAGGCAACTATATTACTGGTCTTGATAATAAGACTTGGGATCCAGGTAATGTTGTATCTGGTCGTGCCGCAACAGAAGACCAATTGAAACAAGCTTTGGCAAATCAAACTGCAACAGGCCTTAAATTTGATGCCAATGTAGGCGGTGTACAAACTAGTAAATTAGGTTCTACAGTAATCGTACAAGGCGAAGGTAAAGCTGCTGATAGCGATTATAGCGGTGAAAATATCAAGACTTTCATCAAACAAGATGCAGCAACAGGTAACACGACCATTGACGTGAAGATGAGTAAAAATCTTAAAGCTGAATCTGTAAAAGTTGGCAAAGGTGATAATAAGGATGGTGTATCTATCACAGGTCCAGATGGTGCGAACGGCACAGATGGCAAGGTAGGTATCACAGGTAAAGACGGTAAAGATGCTGTATCCATGTCTGGTAAAGACGGCATTGGTCACATTGGCCTTAATGGTAAGGATGGTCGTAGTGCGGATATTACTGCTGAAAAAGGTGACCCTGATATCGAAGGCAACGAAATCACGCGTATTAAATACCAAGACGAAAATGGTAAAACACACCAAGTGGCAACCAAAGACGATGGTATGAAATACGGTGGCGATAGCGGTGCCGTGATCAACAAAAAGCTTAATGAGCAAGTAAACGTAATCGGTGGCATTACTGATGTTAGCAAGTTGACTACTGAAGATAATTTAGGTGTCGTATCCGACGGTAGTAATAACCTTAAGGTTCGTATGGCAAAAGACTTAAAAGGTCTTGAAACAGTAACAACTAAAGATGCTGCAGGCAACACTACAGTTGTAAATGGCGGTGGCATGAAGATTACACCTGCTAGCGGTAACCCTGTGAGCTTAACTAAAGATGGTTTAGATAATGGTGGTAACAAGATTACGAATGTAGCTGCTGGTACAGCTCCAACTGATGCAGTCAATAAATCTCAATTGGATCAAGCTGCAGCTGCTGCGACTACAACGGTAACAGCGGGCGATAATATTAAGGTTACGCCAAGCGACAATCCGAATGGTTCCAAAAACTATGAAGTAAGTCTTAAAGACCAAGTAACATTGGGCTCCGATCCGAAGAAACAAATCGCTATCGATGGCAATGCAGGCACAATCAAAGCTGGCGACAAGGTTGAAATCGACGGCGATAAAGGGACTATTAAAGTTGGTAAAGATGGTCAAGATGGCGTATCCATCACAGGCCCAGATACGGCGAACGGCACAGACGGCAAGGTCGGTATTGCTGGTAAAGACGGTAAAGATGCTGTATCCATGTCCGGTAAAGACGGTGTAGGTCACATCGGTCTTAATGGTAAGGACGGTCGTAGTGCTGATATCTCTGTTGAAAAAGGTGACCCTGATATCGAAGGTAACGAAATCACGCGTATTAAATACCAAGACGAAAATGGTAAAACCCACCAAGTGGCAACTAAAGACGATGGTATGAAATACGGTGGCGATAGCGGTGCCGTGATTAACAAAAAGCTTAATGAACAAGTAAACGTTATCGGCGGTATTACTGATGCTAGCAAGTTGACTACAGAAGACAATTTAGGTGTCGTATCCGATGGTACTGGCAACCTTAAGGTTCGTATGGCGAAAGACTTGAAAGGCCTTGAAACAGTAACCACTAAGGATGCTGCAGGTAACACCACAGTTATGAACGGTGGCGGTGTAACAATTACACCTGCTAGCGGTAATGCAGTAAGCCTTACTAAAGATGGCCTTAACAACGGTGGTAATACAATTACCAATGTTGCGGCTGGTGTAAACGGCACTGATGCGGTTAACGTAAATCAATTAAAAGGTGCAACAGATAAGATGGCGAATGCAATCAATGCTGTAGCGGGTGAAACACAACGTGTAGGCGCTCATGCAGCGGCTATGGCTGCGTTGAAACCAATTCAATATGATCCATTGGAGCCAACTCAAGTAATGGCTGGTGTTGGTAATTACAGAGGTGAAACTGCGGCGGCGTTAGGTGTTGCACATTACTCTGCAGAAGATACTATGTTCCATTTGGGCGTATCTGTTGGTGGTCATCATAATATGGTGAATGCTGGTGTAACTCACAAATTCGGTAACTCCGATGCGAAGAAAGCGATTCCAGAACGTTATAAAGGTGGCCCTATTAGCTCTGTTTATGTGTTGCAAGATGAGGTAACAGCATTGAAAGCTGAAAATGCACGCATGCAAGAAAGCCTTAACGAATTGTCTTCTGTGAAGGCTGATAATGCACGTATGCAACAACGTATTGATGAATTATCCTCTGTGAAGGAAGATAATGAACAAATGAAGGCTCAAATTGCATTGTTGATGCAACAAGCAGGGCTTACAAAGTAAATTTGACTTGATTAAATGGGTTATTTAGTATACTCTAGTCATGTAAGAATCATGTAAGGAATATGAAAGCCGCCCTTTGGGAGGCGGCTCATCATTAGGAGGATTTATGAAATTCAAAAAATTTATGCCTGTATTGGCACTTGCTTGTGTGTGTGCAGTAGGTCAAGTGGATGCGGCTCAAGATCGATTGATGATGCCAGAACAACCGGCTGAACCATTGAATGTGATTGAAGCGGAAGTTGCAGTTCCTGTACCTAGCGAAGAAGTTCGCGATGTAGTGAATGCTTTCACACAATTCCAATTGGACCAAAAGGGCAAACGTATTATGGACGATTCTCGCATTATGACCGGTCAAGAGCGTTACCGTAACAATGTGTTGTACTACATGAACGTTCGTCGTAGCTGGTACATCGTTAGTCATCGTTATAAAAATGATAGCTATGGACGTTTGGCATTAGACCGTTTGTACAACGATTACAAACAGTTCTTTACAGAACATGCGACTGTATCTGAAGATGCTAAATTGGACTATGCGCAACAAATCATCGATATCTTGGATCGCAATACAGCCAATGTACATGATGATGAATTGCGTTTCTACATGAACGAAATGGTGATCTTCAGCTTGAATGAAGCTATGAAAGACGGCAATAATCGCGTGAAACCTGTGGATGAAAAAGCAGCTCCTGCGATGGACGAACTTCACACAGTGGACCTTCGCAAAGCGATTAATGCACCGACAATTCAATAATTTTAGATGATTCAATTATAAGAATTAAGTGTTGTTGTGTTGTATTTCTTATAATTGTATGACCGATAAAAAATATCGGGGTGTTGTTCGTATTAACAATACCCCGATATTTTTATGCATATAATTTTGCAATCAATGTGATTCGCTGACCTTGAATCACCTTATATGTAATTTTTTTTACGATGGCCGTAAAATTGTGATGCAGAAATTGTAACTGATCGTTAGGTTGAACGTCCGCATCATATGTGAATACGCCTTCTTCCCCATTAAAGCGACCTTTGATTGTGAAAGTTTGATTATCTCGTGTAACTACGATATCTTCTTCTGTAACCGTATTTGGTTTATCTATATTTTGTTGTAAGATATTGAGTTCTGACATAGATTTCTTCCTCCTTTCTGCTTTCAGTATAACAAGAAAAATTAAAAAACAGATGGAGTAATTGTATAAAATGTTTTTATACACATATGCTCTATTTCCATAAAGCTTAGAAAGCCCGTCAATACGCCTTTGGTAGGACTTGAAAATAAAAAGAAAGGAATGACGGTGATTTGGCTTTCACCGGTCATTCCTTTTCCTATATAACAAAATGTTACCTTCATAAATTGTGCAATAGTTAATTGATTTAGGTAGGTATGTAGTAATTGTGTGCGTACATAGGGTTAAAATGGCAGAAACCTTGTACGATATCCGTTTATGAAAAGATACCATTCTATTATATGGTTCATCATAAATTATGATGATGAAGAAAAAATAAATTTGTCAGGAGTCGAGTGATGTTGCTACATAATTATTGAAAATTTGGTACTATTTATGAAAGTAGGTAAGTAATGGCTTAAAAAATACAGTATTTATGCAGAATATTCAGTATATTCAATTTTATCGAAATTATTAATAACTTAAACACAAAGTTTTATGAAAATAAAATGAATAAAAGTTTACTTTTTGCGTAATATGTGGTAT
>PPYE01661959.1_pt1 | contig 25112 bp, 18 predicted proteins | sample 1559881 | NCBI WGS metagenome assembly PPYE01 (sample SAMN08240022, study PRJNA423297) | Human gut metagenome, whole genome shotgun sequencing project. | reverse complement strand
CTTCATTTCCCTGTACCTCCTATATGATTATAATATATCATATTAAAAAAGAAAAATAAATACATTATGTATTTATTTTTCTCATAAAATCATCTTATTAAATATTATACCACGGTTTTTAATAACCTAATCTCCTGTATTTCAGAATCAAACAGAGTGAACCGTAATTTTATATTTCTTATCCAGCTCTTCTCTCAGTTCTTCTAAAAACTGAATCTTTACCTTGTCTTCCAGTTGAATCTTCTCGTATCATTTTTATTCTGTCACAAATCAGACACATGATGCTCTCCTTTATTCAATATTTTCTGCATTTCATTTCTTATTTTTATCATATGAGATCAACAAACGAAAATCAAGTATTTTTACAGTAAAAAAAAATCCTGCCGGCCTTTTCAGACAGCAGGATTTTCCCTGGAATACATCACTTATTTTGTTGTTTTTTTCTGCGGGTCATCAGTCCGCCGATTCGTCCGGTTTCCTTGGCGGACAGGCTTCTCCATCCATTCTCAAGAACCCTGTCCAGAAGCCCCAGTTCCCCGGCAATCTCATATTTCAGCTTTTCTTCCTCAGAAAGCTCTCCGTTCAGATAACTTTCTACTTCTTTGTCCTTATTCACTCTGTCCTCACACTCCTTATTTCTGTTCATAAGGAGTATTAACAGATTCCTGAAAAATATACAGCTGTGTCTCCTACCCTCTCGGAATGATAATAGCTGCAATGAGATATGCCCAGAATCCCGCACCGCCAAAGCAGGTAAGGATCACCCATGCCAGGCGCACCAGAGTGGGATCGATATCAAAGTATTCTGCAATTCCTCCACACACACCGCAAAGCATACAGTTTACTGATGATTTATAAAGGCGTTTATTGCTCATTTCTATTACTTCCTTTCTGTCATTTCTCAAAATCCACTTCAAGGGTTCCCATACCGCACTCCAGCTGCATCTTACGGGAAGCACCGTCATGATCCACTTTTTTTGCTGCACCAAGTCCGGTAAGTTCATCCTCTGCAAGAAGAACGCTTCCCACTCCACAGGCAATTCGATAGTTGTAATCTTCCTTTTTGCCTGCCACATCAAGAGACATCATCCCCACGCCACATTCCGCTTCGATATAGTCTGCGTCAAGATCTGTTAATTCCACAGTTCCCACTCCAACCTCTACCTCTGCCTGTCTCGTTGTCACGATACCGTAGTTTTCCAGAGTTCCTGCTCCTACGGAAACGCTGAATTCTCCTGCTTTCAGATCATCCTCCAGAGTTGCCGTTCCTGCGTCGATATCAATGCTCACCTCTGTAAATTCTGTTCCTGCCGGATAAGTAACTGTGACGGTTCTTTCCTTCGGCCTGGAATCATTTTTGTTTTCAATCTGAAGTTCTGAGCCTTCTGTGCTGACTCTTATCTTATCCGCTGCGTCTCCGGAAACGGAAACCGTAATTTTCTGACCTTCATTTTCCTGAAGGATCAGTTCATCATAGTTAAGCTCAATGTCCATGGAAGAAATATTGTCAAACTCGTACGTATTGCCGTCTCCTGTAGGAGCAGCCGGCTTTTCATCCCAGTCATCCTCCTCGTCCCAGTCATCATCTTCATCCCAGTGATCCACCATTTTTACCATACTGTTCACTGCTTTCTGCATGGAGCTTCCTTCATACTTCATATCTTCTACAGAGGCTCCCATAGCGGCTCCTGCAACTGTGAAACCACATCCCAGAATACCAAGACCTGCGGCTGTTCCTAAAAGAATCTTTGAAAATTTTTTCATATAGTCTTACCATCCTTTCTTTCTCTGCTCAAAAGTCTGTGACACCAATCTGTAAACCATCTGAGAAACCTCGGAAGCAGGCTGCCTACGATCCATACTACAAATACAAGTCCTGCGAGACCTATTGCGGTAAGGATACATCCGATTCCGACAGCCATGATCCCTGCCGCTACCGTACTGAAGCAAAGGCCAATCCCTGTAAAGATCAGAGCAATACCACCGATCAGCATAACGATCACTCCGGCTCCTGCACCAAAGGCCACTAAAAACGGAAGAAAGATGACGGTTAATAAAAATCCAATGATACCGCCGGTAGCTCCCGCAAGAAACGGCGAAAGAAAGATCAAAAGGATCAGCACCAACGTCATTTTTCCCCGACCGCGTTTTTCCCTGGGCTGATAGCCTCTTTCTTTTCTGTCCGCTCGGCGCTCTCCCGGCATCTGTCCGGGATCTTCCACCCGTTCATCATAATACCCGTTTTCTGTATAAGTTCCTGAAGCGTCGCTGTTTTCTCTTAAATCTGCTTTAATAATAGCCGCTACCTTGCCCGGGCTTCCCAGCTTCTGTATCACCGAAGCCTCCTCTTCTTCTCCTGCTTCGTCAAAATAGCTTTCATAATAGTCAAGGGCTTCTCTTCTCTCATCCTCTGAAATATCGGAGAGAAGAAGTTCCAGTTGTCTCATAAACTCTTTTCTGTCCATTATCCAATTCCCCCTTCGAACAGTCTGGAAATTTTAGAAGAATAGTTTTTCCATTCCACTTTGTATAAATTCAATTGTGCAGATCCTTTTTCTGTTAATTTATAATATCTGCGGTTCCGGCCCTCATATGCCATATCATAGGTTTCCAGACATTCATCTTTCTGGAGCCTTCTCAGCACCGGATAAAGTGTGGATTCCGAAATATCCAGAACACTGCGGACATCCTGAGTGATCTTATAACCATAGGTTCCATCCTGTTCCTTGGACACGATAGCCAGTACAATCGCATCTAGAAGGGCTGCACCTGTGTTGAATACCATAGAGTCACATCCTTTTTATTGTTTGTGTAATATTGTTTATTCATACAATATTATTTCGATAACAATACTATATATCATATAATATAGTTTTGTCAATAGTATTAAAATAAAAAAACAGTTTTCTCTCAGTACACGGAAAAAGTCCCACTGCACTCAAAGAGTACAGCAGGACTTTTTCTCAGCCATTTTATAATTTTCTTTTTTCGAATATAAGGAACATGGAAGCTGATTATCTGTAATAAACAGAATTCCATTTCAGTTCGTTTTTAAAGTTACGGATTGTGGTATCCTTGTCAATGTATACAGCCTCGATACCCATTGCATTTGCCCAGTCGCCCATCTGCTCTGCAGTAAGGTCATAGGAGAATGCTGTATGATGTGCGCCGCCTGCAAGGATCCATGCCTCAGCTCCTGTAGCAAGGTTTGGCTGCGGTGTCCAGAATGCAGATGCAACCGGAAGGTTTGGCATTGTCTTTTCTGTATGCTTGCAGTTTACATCATTGATGATCAGACGGAAACGATTTCCAAGATCGATCAGGGAAGTTGCTACTGCCGGTCCCTCTTTTGCCTCAAATACCAGACGTGCCGGATCCTCGCGGTCACCCATGGAAAGCGGATTTACACGGATGCTGACAGGACCGTCTGCGATTGTCGGACAAACCTCAAGCATATGTGCCTGCAGGATTCCTTCTTTACCGGGAACCAGATTGTAGGTGTAATCCTCCATAAAGGATGTACCTTTTGCATTTGGTGTATTCTGTGCCATGATCTTCATCAGACGTACCATAGCTGCTGTTTTCCAGTCACCCTCTGCACCGAATCCATAGCCTTTTTCCATCAGTCTCTGGATTGCAAGACCCGGAAGCTGCTGAAGGCATCCAAGATCACCAAAATGAGTGACAATAGCATGGTAATTTTTTTCCTCAAGGAAACGCTCAAAGCCAAGCTCGATCTGTGCCTGTACTGCTACATGTTTACGGAATTCTGCCTCATCTCTTCCTTCAAGGATGATCTGATATTTGTCATAGTACTCTTCTACGAGAGTATCTGTATCTGCTTTGGAAACAGCTTTTACTGCTTCTGCGATCTCATTTATCGGATAAGCATCGATCTCCCATCCGAATTTGATCTGAGCCTCGACCTTATCGCCTTCTGTTACTGCTACGTTTCTCATGTTATCTGCCACACGCATCACACGGATATGGCTGCTTTCCATGATACCGATCGCTGTACGCATCCAGGTTGCGATCCTCTCCTGAACTGCGCGGTCATTCCAGTGTCCTACAATGATCTTGCGCTCAATACCCATACGGGTCACGATATGTCCATATTCACGATCCCCATGAGCAGACTGGTTTTCATTCATAAAGTCCATATCAATGCTGTCATAAGGAATCTCTTCATTAAACTGTGTATGCAGGTGAAGAAGCGGTTTGCGGTACTCCTGAAGACCAAGGATCCATGATTTTGCCGGAGAGAAGGTGTGCATCCATGTAATAACACCTGCACATTCCTCATCTGCATTTGCCTCATTAAAAGTACGGCGGATCACTTCATTTGTGATCAGAGTCGGTTTCCACACAACCTCATAAGGAAGTACACCTGATGCATTTAATTTATCTACGATGATCTTAGAGTGCTCTGCTACCTTTCTCAGGCACTCATCTCCATAAAGATCCTGTGAACCTGTTGCAAACCAAAACTTATAATTTTTTGCTGCTTTCATTCTTTCTAACCTCCTGAATTACTCTGCTGCATATGTGCAAACCGATGAACGTTCACTGATCTCCACCGGAAATTCATATGTCACATCACTGTTTGGATTTTTGATCAGCTGCAGAATTGTTTCTGCAGCACGGGTTCCCAAGGCTTCCATAGGATGTCCCACGGAAGTAAGAGGAACTGCATTAAGTCTGGCAAGATCCGAATTATCAATCCCTACAACAGAGAGGTCCTCCGGGATTTTTTTGCCGTTCTGGAGCATTCTTCTTGTCAGTTCATGGGCAACCTCGTCATTGTAGCAGACGCAGGCCGTACATCCCCGCAGACGGTTTTTAATTTTTTCCACAATACGGGAAAAATCTTTCATTTCCAGCGTATCGATCCAGCAGACTCTGCTTTCGTCCAGCTCGATCCCTGCATGTCCCAAAGCTTTCAGATAACCCAGATATCTTCTTCGTCCCTGTCCGTCATCGGTTTTAAAGACACCGGCAATACGGGTATGTCCTTTTTGGATCAGATATTCTGTTGCCGTCTTTCCCGCCTGTACATCATTCATGCTGATATGAGGAATATTCAGCCCCTCATAAAAGCTGTTAAAAAACAGAATCGGGATTCCCCGGGACATCAGACGTCTGTAATATTTCAGATTTGGGTTTGGCAGACCACTCATAACCGGTTCTGCAATAAGCGGGTCACGGTTTCCCTCTTCAAGAAATCGTTCCAGCAGTCTGCGTTCTGTTTCAATACGGTTGCCTGTAAACATAATACGCGCACTGTATCCATCCTTTTCCAGACGTTCCACCATAGGACGCAGGATACGTGGAAAAATATAATTATCCACATAGGTGGTGATGATGGTCACGGTATGGGAAAGTTCTTTTTTTTCTTCCTCCACCGCCTTCTCATCACTGACATAAGTTCCGCTTCCCTGAACACGGGTCAGAACCCCCTGCTGCTCCAAAAGTCCCAGTGCGTGCCGCACCGTCTGGCGGCTGATCCCGAAGGTACGACTGATATCATTTTCTGATTCAATCTGGTCTCCACGGTTCAGCTCTCCGGATGCTATTCTGTTTTGAATCCATTCCGTCACCTGACGGTATTTCGAAATTCTCATATTTTACTACCAGTCAATCATTAATTCTTTTTCTTTTTTGTTGTTACGTCAAGTACAACGGCACCAAGAAGTACGGCACCTTTTACTACCTTCTGAAGGTCTGTAGACATACCGCACATGGACATACCATTGTTCAGAACACCCATTACAAGAGCACCTACAACGGCACCGATCACCGTACCTACACCACCGGATGCAGCTGCACCACCGATATAGCAGGATGCGATGGCATCCATCTCAATTCCATCACCCATTTTCGGGTTTGCACCACCCTGACGAGCAGATAACACGATACCTGCAAGAGCTGCAAGAACGCCCATGTTTACATATACCCAGAAGAATACATGCTTGGTATTGATACCGGAAAGTCTTGCTGCCTTAGCATTACCACCCATTGCATAGATCTGACGTCCTGCAACTGTTTTACTTGTGATGAAATGATAAACAGCTACTACTACACCAAGAACGATCAGCTGGATCGGAATACCATTATACTGACCAAGCTTGATAAAGAAGAACCATACGATCAGAAGGATCACAACATCTTTTACTGCCATCTGCCACGGAACGATGTTTGCAAATCCGTATTTGTTATTTGTTTTAATCGTTTTCAGTTCAGAAAGAACAATACCGATTGTTACAACAACTGCAACTGCAACACACATAAGGTCAAGGGTACCGCCTGCAAAATCTACCTTGATAGTAGGAAGGAATCCTGTTCCGATAAATGCATAATTCTGCGGAAGAGGTCCTACTGTCAGAGATTTCAGCAGAGTATAGGTAAGTCCACGGCCCATAAGCATGGTAGCCAGAGTTACTACGAATGGCGGAATATCCAGGTATGCGATAAAGAAACCGGAAAAGATACCAACTGCAAGTCCGATTCCAATGGCAACCAGCCATGCAAGAGCAACCGGTACATTCTGCTCAACAACAAGCTTTGCTGCACATGCAGCGCCAAGAGCTACAACAGAACCAACGCCCAGATCGATGTATCCGGTCAGTACGCAGAGCAGCATACCTGTTGCCAGGATGATGATATAACCATTCTGCATGATCAGGTTGTTGATATTGGTAGGTGTTGCATTTGATCCGCCTGTAAGCACATAGAAAATAGCAAAGATTACAACAAGCGCTACAATCATTCCAAGGGACTTCAAGTCCAGATTTACATATTTTTTCTTAGTATCTGTTCCCATTACTCTTCTCCTTTCGCATTACTGTCCATAATGCACTTCATGATACTTTCCTGACTCAGTTCTTCGTGGCTGAGTTCTCCTGCAATACGACCTTCATTGATGATGTACGCACGGTCACAGGTACCGATGATCTCCTGCATTTCAGAAGAAATAACGATCACTGCTTTTCCTGCCCGGGCCATATCATTGATGGCACAGTAGATCTCATATTTTGCACCAACGTCAATGCCTCGTGTCGGCTCATCCAGGATCAGCACATCCGGCTGAGTCATCATCCACTTGGCAAGTACCACCTTCTGCTGGTTACCTCCGGAAAGAGCACCGACGGTCTGGTGAATGGAAGTAGCCTTTACATTGATCTTCTTCTTGTATTCCTCTGCTTCAAGGTTTTCTTTTCTTTCATCAACAACTACACCGTTTGAATAGTAATTGCGCAGTGCGGCCATTGTCATATTTGTCTTGATATCATTGATCAGCACCAGACCATACGTCTTACGGTCTTCTGATGTGTATGCAATCTTATTATTGATCGCATCCTTAACCGTCTTTGTGCTGACTTGTTTGCCGTGCATGTAAACCTCACCTGAAATCTTCTGTCCATAGGAATGTCCAAAAAGACTCATGGCAAACTCTGTACGTCCGGCACCCATCAGTCCGGCAAGACCTACAACCTCTCCTGCCCGTACTTTGATATTGATATTTTTCAGGATCTGCATCTCCGCAATTTCCGGATGATATGCATTCCAGTTCTTGACCTCCAGTACTACATCACCGATCGGACAGTTATCACGGACCGGATAACGATTATTCATCTCACGTCCTACCATACCCTTGATGATACGGTCTTCTGTCCACTCATCCACACCTTTTTTCAGTGTTTCAATCGTCTTTCCGTCTCGGATAATCGTAATGGCATCTGCAACATAACTGATCTCATTCAGCTTATGGGAAATAATGATACAGGTAACACCTTTCTTTTTCAGTTCCAGCATGATCTCCAGCAGCTGTGCAGACTCTTCGTCATTCAGCGCTGCAGTCGGCTCATCCAGGATCAGAAGATCTACGTTCTTTGCCATAGCCTTGGCAATCTCGATCAGCTGCTGTTTTCCAACTCCCAGTGTATTTACAGGAGCATTTAAGTTTTCGTTTTCAAGACCTACATGAGCCAGGGCTTCCTTTGCCTCTCCTCTTGTCTTGGTCCAGTCAATGACACCCTTCATGGAAACACGCTCGTTACCCATAAAAACATTCTCTGCAATTGACAGATACGGGCTTAATGCCAGCTCCTGGTGGATGATAACGATACCCTTATTTTCACTGTCCTTGATCTTATGGAACTTACATGTCTCACCTTTATAGATAATGTCTCCCTCGTATGAACCATAAGGATACACACCGGAAAGTACATTCATCAGAGTTGACTTGCCTGCTCCGTTCTCACCGCATAACGCATGGATCTCGCCCTTCTTCACCTGAAGGTTTACATCATCCAGAGCTTTTACGCCGGAAAATGCCTTTGTTATGTGTTTCATTTCCAAAATAACTTCAGACATGCCTCTCCCTCTCTCCTTTTCTTTTTATTTTAAAACAGGGGCGGCGGATTTTCCCGCCGCCCCTTAAAATCGCGCATTCAGTTGATTTTATTATTTAAGCTGATCCTCTGTGTAGTATCCGCCGTCGATCAGAAGTTCCTGATAGTTGGACTGGTCTACTGCAACAGGCTCGCACATATAAGTCGGAACAACCATTTTACCGTTGTCATACTGCTCTGTATCGTTGATTTCCGGCTCTTCGCCTTTAAGAACTGCATCTACCATAGTAACGGCTTTCTCAGCAAGGAGACGTGTATCTTTGTAGATAGACATTGTCTGAGTTCCATCGATGATGTTCTTTGTAGCCATAACCTCAGCGTCCTGACCTGTGATCATCGGCCAGTTTTCTGTTGTGTATCCAGCACCAAGAAGAGCTGCTTTGATTCCGTATGCAAATCCGTCGAATGCGGAGCAAGCGATATCAAGATCTTCATCTGCATAGTTTGCTGTCAGGATATTCTCACAGTTAGCCTGAGCTGTTTCCTGAGACCATCTGAGGATACATGTGTCTTCAAAAGAAGTTCTTCCGGATTTACATACCAGAGTTCCGTCATCCAGATACTCCTGAAGTACTTCCATGATACCATTGTACAGGAAGAGTGCGTTGTTATCATCCGGAGATCCCATGAAGAACTCGATGGTATAGGACTCACCAGCCTCGCGAGCTGCATCAAGATCTTTGTTCTCTTTGATGTAGTTACCGATAACAGTACCAACACCCTTGTTATCGAAAGTTGCGTAGTAAGAAACAGCGTCTGTGTCCATCAGAAGACGGTCGTAAGCGATGATCGGGATACCTGCTTCCTTAGCCTGTGCCTCAGCGTTTACAAGTACACCGGAGTCGATTGCTGCAATAACCAGACAGTCAACACCTTTTCCTACATAGTTCTCAAGCTGAGAAACCTGCATAGCTGTGTCATCTTCTGCATACTGAAGCTCTACTTTGTAGCCTTTTTCTTCCAGCTGAGCTTTCATGTTTGCACCGTCGTTGATCCATCTCTCAGAAGACTGAGTCGGCATCAGAATACCAACTGTTTTCTGATCTTCTGCAAATACAGTTGTGGTGGAAGCTACGCCCATAGAGCATACCATTGTAGCTGCAAGTACTGTGCTGAGTAATTTCTTGTTCATTTTGTTTCCTCCCTTTGATTGGTTTATGTACAATTACTGTACAACTTGTTTTTTTCACAATAATGCGTATACAATTCTATTTATTGTCATATCGTTCATTTTGTGCACTTTGTCTATGCATTATCGTGTGTCACGTTTGACTGTGAGCATATTGTACACCCATACTTTGTTAATGTCAAGGGTTTATTCTGTTTTTTTGAGTATTTTAACGGAAAGTTGTTCTTAACTTGTATTTACAATTGGTGCATTTAACCTACGCACCTTGTATGTACATGTTGCAGCTTCTGTACATTTTCACACTGTATTTTCTGCTGAATGGTTTAAAAAAACAAAAAAACAAAAGAAAAGTATCTTAAAGTTTTCTGTTTGGCTGATCACCTGCAATCAGATGCAAATAGAAAAAGGCAGATGTCAAATCAGGCCATCTGTGATATGATGAACATTAGATGCCAGATCCCCGGCAGATCGTCCTGCATGACGGATCCTGACATTCCAATAAATAATACTGGAGGTTACCATGGGAGAATTATCCAATATCGAACTGCTGCCCGTGCCTTTTCTTGACCGCATGAAAGAAATGCTCGGAAGTGAATATGACGCATTTTTAGAAAGCTATCGTTCCCCCAGAACTTATGGACTTCGTGTCAATACATCAAAAATAAGCTGTGAGGAATTTGAACGGATCGTTCCTTTTCCCGTAAGTCCCATTCCCTGGACAACAAACGGCTATTTCTATACAGAAGAGATCCGCCCTTCCAGATGTCCGCTTTATCAGGCTGGTCTTTACTATCTCCAGGAACCCAGCGCTATGACACCTGCTGCCTGTCTTCCTGCAGAGCCCGGTGAAACCGTCCTGGATCTCTGCGCAGCTCCCGGCGGAAAAGCCACCGCTCTGGGTGCAGCTCTGCAGGGAGAAGGACTTCTGATTGCAAATGACATCAGCGCTTCCCGAACAAAGGCGCTTCTTCGTAATATGGAACTGTTTGGAATCTCCAACAGCTTTATAACAAATGAGACACCTGCGCATCTGGCAGAAAAATTCCCGGAATTTTTCCATAAGATCCTTCTGGACGCCCCCTGCTCCGGCGAAGGAATGTTCCGGAAAGAAGAAGCTCTGGCCAAAGACTGGACTCCTCAAAAATCCAGCGAACTGGCTTCCATTCAGAGAGAACTGATTCTCCAGGCTACAGACATGCTCCGTCCCGGAGGGCTCCTGCTCTACTCTACCTGTACCTTTGCTCCGGAGGAGGACGAAGGTACCATAGGCTATCTTCTGGAAAACAGGACAGACATGGAACTTCTGTCTCTTCCGGAATATGAGGGCTTTTCTCACGGAATACCGGAATGGGGAAACGGAAACAGAGAATTGACAAAATGTGTACGCCTCTTCCCTCACAAAATGAATGGCGAAGGTCATTTCCTGGCTCTCCTCCAAAAAAAAGGTCAGACGGACCGGATTCAGCAGCCGGCTTCTGTCCGCCCTGATCCAAATACAGAAAAATGGCTCCGTCTGTTTTTTGAAGAGATTGGACTAAGGTCTCTGGGAGGGAAACCTTTTGACTGGAATCGTGTGGAAACAAGAGGCGATAAAGTCTATTATCTTCCTCCGGTAAACAGTAATTTCCGCGGGCTTACCTTTTTACGGAACGGTCTCTATCTGGGGGATCTGAAGAAAAACCGCTTCGAGCCGTCACAGCCCTTCGCCCTTGCTCTTCGCAAAGGCGATGCCAGGGCTGTGATCTCCCTTCCTGTAGATGACCCTCGTCTTACCCGCTATCTGAAAGGAGAAACTCTTCTTATTGAAGAAGGGGAAGCCGCTAACAAAAAAGGCTGGCATCTTCTCTGTGTCGAAGGTTATCCTCTGGGCTTCGGCAAGCTGGTAAACGGTACCCTGAAAAATAAATATCCCGCCGGGTGGAGAGTCTGAGCACCGACTCTCCGCACTTTTATCTTACCTGTATTGCCTTATCAAGTGCAAAGGAGTAGATCAGACACTCCTTTACTTTTTTCTTTCTCATCTTCTGAAGCGCCCGTGCATAATCCTTAAGCTGACTGCGGTAACGGGCGATCAGAAGAGGCTCCTCCCCTTCCTGAACACGGTCTGTCTTATAATCTACAAGTACGATCTCATCTTCTTCCAGAAAATACGAGTCAATGATTCCCTGTACAAGAATCTTCTCTTCTCCATCCCACAGCTCATCTAATTCGGATGCTTCTACCGCAATTACAAAAGGCTGCTCCCGGAAAAGACAGCCTTTTTCCGCTGCCGTTTTCATTCTCTGTCCCAGATCGGAAGCTGCAAATTTCAGGATATCTTTAATATAAATACTGGAAGCCTCTTCTTCCGTCAGTTTTTTCTGTTCTTTCAGACGAAGGAGCTGTTCCCTGATCTCCTCATAAGATCCTGTTCTCTTATAATCCAGACATTCCATTACCCGATGATAAGCAGTTCCCCGGGCAGCCCCCTGGCAGCTCTGTGATTCTTCTGAAATAAATCTTGGGATCAGAGGAACAATATCCGGTTCTGCAAGCGTATTTTCTTCCAGTTCCATTTCATCCTGCCAGCTTCTTTTTTTCAGATCCGAAACACTGACCTTCACCGGCATTTCCTCCAGATAGCGGTAAGGATAACGAAAGTCAAATCTTTTTTCCAGGATATCATGGATCTGCTGGTCATAAATTTTACTGCTGTCCCAGTTTTTCAGCACCTGTTCCCGTATCTGCTGTTCTGTCATATCCACAATTTCATTCTGTATCAGATCTGCCGCTGTGATTTTTCTCACAATAAAATCTGTTTTTCCGTCACACCAGCCTTCCTGTGTCTCTGTACAAAAAATATATTCCATATACAGTTCTTTCATAGCCGGATGAAGACTCAGAGCAGGAAGAATATAATCCCAGAAGGTTTTTGCCCGGATACGCTTACCCGTAGGAATCCGGAACACGGCATCTTCTTTCCAGTTCCAGAGACTCAGGATCTTTTCTTTCAGCCCCCCTATGGTACCTGTAATATATAATTTTTCCTTTGCCCGGGTCAGAGCCACATACAGCACACGCAGTTCTTCTCCGAGACTTTCCCTTTTCTGAACATTCCGGATCACCTGTTTCTGAGGTGTGGAAGCCATCAGCCTTTTTTCCGGAAGGATCACATCCGTTCCAAAGCCAAGATCCGGATGGATGAGAAACCTGGCATTGATGTCCTGGAAATTAAACTGCTTTCCCATACCGGCCGCAAAAACAACAGGAAACTCCAGTCCTTTACTTTTGTGTACTGTCATGATCTGTACGGAACCTTTGCCGGCATCAATCACATTGACTTCCCCGAAATCTACCTCATATTTCTGAAGATTTTCAATGTATCGCACAAAATTAAACAGTCCCCGGTAACTGGTTTTTTCATAATCCATGGCTTTTTCCACCAGCATACGGAGATTAGCCCCTCTCTGGCTGCCTCCCGGGAGCGCCCGAACGTAATCTTCATATCCGGTCACTTTCAGGATATGCAGAATCAGCTGATGAACCGGAGTATAGGCAGACATATCCCGTATTTCCCGAAGCTGTTCCAGAAAACCGGCCAGCTTATCCCTGAGCTTCTCTTCCTCTTCTGTCTCAAAGCTTTCTCTTTCCACAAACTGGCAGATACATTCATAGATCAGCCCCTTCGGACATGCTTTCCTCAATTCTCCCAATTCCTGTGTACTACATCCTGCCATCGGAGAATGAAGCACACCGGTAAGAGGGATATCCTGAAGAGGATTGTCGCATATCCTCAAATAATTCAGAAGATTCACCACCTCCTGTGCAGAAAAGTATCCGGTTCTGGATGAAGTATAGGCAGGGATCCCTCTGGAGATCAGAACCTCACGGAAGGTTTCCGCCCATCCGTAAGCAGATCGGAGAAGGATCACAATATCCCCGTATTCCACAGGCCGGTAAGTTCCGGTTTCTTTATCAAAGATCTGTTCTTTTCCCACGATCCGGGATATCTCTCCTGCAATGGCAAGCGCCTCCAGTTCTCTGTCTGTCTGGTTTCCGCTTTCCTCCTCCAGCTCTTCTCCATCCTTTTCCACCAGAAGGACTTCTGTGGTATAAAAGCTTTCATCCGGGCCTTCCGGAAAAACAGCGCCGGGATAAAGAGCATTACTGCTGTCATAATCAATCCCGCCTACCTCAGCTCCCATGATCCTGTTAAAAATATAATTGACCGAAGTAAGTACCTGATGACGGCTGCGGAAATTTTTGTGAAGGTCGATCCGCTGCTCCGGGCTGTCTGAGGTCGAATAGTTGTGATATTTTTCCATAAAAAGCTCCGGTCTTGCCAGTCGGAAACGGTAAATACTCTGCTTTACATCTCCTACCATAAAAATATTCTTTCTGTTTCCGGCCCATCCGGATACCAGGGTCGTGATCATCTCCTGTACAGAGTTGCTGTCCTGATACTCATCAATCATCACTTCCTCATATTTTTCAGAAAGCTCTCTGGCCGCCTGACTGGGAATGATCTGATCTCCTTCTTTTTCTGCCAGAATGTGCAGGGCAAAGTGCTCCATATCTGTAAAATCGAGAATGTTTTTTTCTCTTTTTTTCTGCGCAAACCGTTCCTGAAATTCCTTTACCAGTTCCACAAGGCTCTCCAGCGGTGTTCTGCACAGATTTACCATATCCAGTAATTCATCCTCATCCCAGTAAAGGTATTTCTCAATCAGCTCTTTCAGGATTCCCTTTTCTTCGTCCCGAAGATTCTTTACCCAATCTTTTTTTGCCGGATCTACGTCGGATGCTTTTTTACGGGACAACGCCTGAAAGGACAGTTCCTCTGCCATCTGCTTTAATTTTCTGTAATCTCTCTCTTTTATTGTTTTTTTCAGGACACTCACCATACCAAGATCACTGTCCAGGGCATCCAGATAAGGAAGAGGACCGTCTTCTTCCAGACATACCGATCTGGCTTTTTGAATAAGATGCTCCGCCTCCTGAACATTCTCTTCCATTTCATTCCACAGGACTGTAATCCACCGGGACTGATAGATTTGCTCAGGGTTATCCACCTGATATGCCTGCAGACAGGTTTCCAGCCACTCTTCCGGGAAAGGATGACTCATCGATGCTTCGTACACCTTCAAGATCAGGTCTTTCAGCCCCTCATCTGTTTTTCCCGGCGCATAACATTCCACCAGCCTGAGAAATTTCTCTTCTTTTTTTTCGTAGGCATCCTCCAGAACTTCTTTGACCACATCTTCCCGAAGGAGCTTCAGCTCTCCCTCCTCCGCTGTACGGTAGCCCGGATCTAACCCGATCATGTGAAAATAATTCCGGATGATATAAGAACAGAATCCATCTATCGTTGTGATCTGAGCCGTATGGATCAGCGTCATCTGCTTCTGGAGATGGGCATTGTCCGGATCCTCATAAAGAGCCTTTTCCAGTGCTGCAGACAGTCTTTCCTTCATTTCCCCTGCAGCCGCTCTTGTAAAAGTCATGATCAGCAGCCGGTCTACATCTACCGGATGCTCCCTGTCCAGGATCTTGCTCAGGATCCGTTCTACCAGAACCGCTGTCTTACCGGATCCGGCTGCTGCAGAAACCAGAATATTACGGTTTCTGAGGGAAATTACTTTTTGCTGTTCTTCCGTCCATGTGACCGCCATTTCATTCCACCTCCATTTCCATAGATTTCCAGATTTCCTCATCAGCAAACTGTCTCAGACGTCTGTATTCATAGCCAGGGATCTTTTTGTCAAACCCGCATACTCCCTGATAGGTACAATAAGTACAGGCATTTTTCTTTCCCATTTCATAAGGAGAAACCTCCGCATCTCCGGAAAGAATGTGCGAACGGATCTCCGCGATCTTGTTTTTGACATACTGGTTCAGAAGCTGAAACTGCTCTCTGGTCGCCACAGAAGATCCCTTTCTGAAACCTCCGTCTTTTTTGAAGGAAACAGGCAAAGAAGAAGCTCCTGCATCTATTTTATGAAGAATGTCATCCGAAGAATTTACCAGCCCGTTCATTTTCAGCTCCTTATAAATTTTTTTCTCAAGATTCTGAAGATCATCCCGGATAACTGTCTGGATCATGGGATCCTTGATGTTATAATAAAAGATTCCCGCAGGCTCAATCTGACAGTCCGGATGTTTGTTTTTTTCTGCTTCCATGGCAGCATCCATATAAACTACAAGCTGAAGCTGAAGGCCATAGTAAACCCCCACCAGGTCAAACGAGGTATTTCCGGACTTATAGTCAATGACCTTCACATAAACCTTCCTGTCCTCTTTCAGGACATCCAGACGGTCAATCCTTCCGCCGCCGATGGAAACCTCGAAGCCCTCCGGTACAAACTTCCCACAGCGCAACTGTTCCTGCAGCGCCCATACGGTACGCTTGAGAATACGGAGCGTACGCTGGATCATATACTGGTTTCTGGCGCTGCTTTTCAGGATCGTATTTCCATAATCTGCCGCCACCTGCTCCATGCAGTATTCTGCGATCCGGTCTCTCTGCTCTTCCTCCAGTTCTGCCCAGACAAGCCCTTTTCTCCGAAGCTCTGCTGCAAATTTTTCCAGAGCCTGATGAAGTACATTTCCCATATCCATTGCACGAAATTCATATTCCGCCCGCTCTGTCACAACAAGGCCATACTGAAGGAAATGTGCAAAAGCACAGGCGGCAAACCGTTCCAGACGGGTGGCACTGTACTCGGAAATTTCACCATACAACGCCTTTGCCACACTTTCACTGATTCTGTCTGCCGGTTTCCGGACAAAGGCAGCCTCTGTAAGCTTCCTGGTAAGGTCCTGGTATTCCGGGCTTCTCAGATACCAGCTGTATAATTCCCGGAACAAAGGTTCCCGCTGCATTTCTTCATTCTCCAGACCGGACAGAAGAAATCCAAAGCCTGTAGAAGGGGTTTCCAGAAGATCCAGAAGGTTCTCCGGCTCCTCTGCCCGTTCTGTCGAAAGCTCCGGAAACAGTTTCCGGATGGTGCCGATCAGATAGGCAGGACTGACCGCTTCTCCTTTGGAATTGGAACAGCTGTAGGAAAGATACAGATGCTCAGAAGGCCGGGTCAGATTCAGATACAGATAAAATCTCTGCATATTCATCAGTTCTTTTGGACCCGGAGCAAGCTCCACACCCTGATCCTCAAAAAAGTCTCTGTCCAGCTCTGTAAGAAGTCCGCCGGATTCTGTATTCTTGGGAATATTTCCCTCATTCATCCCCACAAAAAACAACGCCCGTATATCCTTCAGTCTGGTTCTCTCCATATCTCCAATGAGAACCTGATCGATCCCCGGAGGGATCAGCGCGACCTTGGCCTGAGACATTCCGGTTTCCAGAATCTGTCGGAATTCTTCCGGAGATACCGTTTCCTCTCCCAGGATCTCCGCCATTTTGTCCAGAAGCTCCATAACGATCCCATAAATCTGGACATACTCCTTTTCCATTGCGCGGCTGCCTTTTTGCGCAAAAATCTCCTCCTGGATCTTTAATTTTTCCTGAATACGGCTTTTTACGATAAACTCATAAAGATACTGGCAATATTCCCTGACTGTTTTCTTTTTTCCGGAGAATCCCACAGCCAGCGCCTCGGTTTCTTCTGTAAATTTCTCACGGATCCGGTTGATCTCCAGAAGAGATTCCTCCTTCATTCCCCGATAAACGCGCACCCACTTTTCCTTCCACCGTTTGAATCCGCGGATTCCCAGCGCCACTGCGTAGTTCTCCAGCCAGTCAGTCTCTTCTCTGGTCACATCAGACATACCACATCGAAGATATCGAAATACACTTTCATAAGAAAATCCCTGGGCAGCCATTTCCAGGGCAGCCCGTATATATTCCACAAAAGGATTCATAAGAATCGAATGTTTTTCATCCACAAAGAAAGGGATTCCGGCATCTTCAAATGCCTGCCGCGCAAGACTTCCGTATGTTTCCAGGTCTCCCGTGATCACCGCGATCTCTCCATAACGGCAGCCCTTCTCCCGAACGAGCCGAAGAATCCTTCTTGCCGTCTCCTCCATCTCCCTGACCGGATCTCCTGCACAGAAAATCCTTATGGAATCCTGTTTTCCGGAAAATGTCTTTTTGTGATACCGGAAAATATTCTGCTCCAGAAACGCCAGAGCCTCTGCCCGGGCATGGCGGGACTTACTGCCCGGTGCTATCCAGACCGGATCCAGAATATCCTTCGTCAGGTCACAGAGACTCCGGATCATCTTGTGGCTCATATAAAAAAGCTGATGCGATTTTTCTTTATACAGAAACGGCTCCCGCACGTCCATGGTCACTGTAACAGATACCTTTTCACACGAGGCAAGCAGCTCCCGGATCACCTGGATCTGGATCGGCGTAAAACCGGTAAATCCATCCAGCAGCAGAACACTGCCTTTCAGTTTTTCCGAAAAAACAATCTGTTTTGCCAGAATCTCCAGAACCTCCTCCGCCGTTATATAATGGTCTTTCAGATAGTCCCGGAATCCATGATACAGCACAGAAACGTCCTGCAGTTTCATTTGAAGAAGCGTTCTGTCCGACGCATCCTCCTGCATCTTCTGTATTTCCTCATCCCCTACCCGGTACTGCATAAATTCTGAGATCAACGATTTTACTTCGTCCAGATATCCCGGCTTTTTCATCTGGTTTTTCAGATATACCAGTTCCTTCTGGTGTTTCTGGACCAGTTTCTGGAGGACCATATTTTTTCCGGTTTCTTCCAGTACGCTTCTGATATCGCCGCCGGTTTCTTCCAGTACACGATAGGCAAGACGTTCAAAACTCAGAACGTCAATATTCAAAATCCCTCCGTCCGGGTGCATCTGCACCAGAGTTTTCTGGGTCTGCATGGTAAACTGCTCCGGTACGATCACATAATAAAGCTTCTCCGGGTGGGACATGGCATCAGAGATCAGGCTCTGAAACGCGGTATAAGATTTCCCTGCACCGGAATTTCCAATGATAAACTGAAGCGGCATAATTTCCTCCCTGAATTTTTTCTTTCATTATAGCACATACGTTCGATTTCTACAATCGCTCATTTTTTTCATAAAGCCGGAACCTCCCGCATATGATAAATCATAAGTTCTTTTCCTATCCTGTATGATACATACAGTCACTATTCGCAACAGTCCTTACATATTCTGACCAGGAGGCAGCCATATGAGTTCCAGAACCAAGATCATTGTTTTACATATGAAGGAGATCATCTACACAGGTATCTTCCTTTTATTTCTTACCATCCTGGGAGTGCTGTTATTTGTCATGTTCGGTCCCGACAGGGCAAAAACAGCTTCCTCAGATCCGGAAGCCATCTACACTCCGGGAATCTACCGTTCTTCCATTGCGCTGAACGGAAACAGCTTTGACGTAGAGGTCACTGTAGATGCAGACAGGATACAGTCTATCCATCTGGCAAACTTAAGTGAAAGCACAGCCGCCATGTTTCCACTTGTAGAGCCTGCCATTGAAGAACTGGCAAGCCAGATCTACAGTGGCTGCGAGCTGGACCAGCTGGAATATGCCAGCGATCAGAAATATACCTCCCTGATGCTGATACACGCCATCCAGGATGCAGTGCAAAAGGCTGAGATCCATTAAAAAACACCCGTTACCGGATATTCCAAGTTTTCCGATAACGGGTGTTATTCAGATTTTTATCTGATCTGCTTCTCTCATCCACAAGGTTCCACAGGCATCACTCGGCATGCGCAGATCTCCTCTTGGAGAAACTGCCACGCTGCCCACCTTCGGGCCGTCCGGCAGACAGGAACGCTTAAACTGCTGGGTAAAGAACCGTCTGTAAAAGGTCTTCAGCCATTTCAGTATGGTTTCCTCATCATATTCTCCGGCAAACGCATTCTTTGCCATGCGGAAAATTTTTGCAGGAGGACAGGTCCAGCGGAGCATGTGATACAGGAAAAAGTCATGAAGCTCATAAGGGCCTACCAGATCCTCTGTTTTCTGAGCGATCTTTCCGTCCTTTGGCGGAAGCAGTTCCGGGCTTACCGGAGTATCCAGAATATCCAGAAGAATCTCTGACAGTATTTTTTCTTCGCAGGTATCTGCATAATATCTTACCAGATGACGCACCAGTGTCTTCGGGACAGAGCCGTTGACTCCGTACATGGACATATGATCCCCGTTAAAGGTAGCCCATCCCAGCGCCAGCTCAGACAGATCGCCGGTTCCGATCACAATGCCGCCTTTCTGGTTTGCAATGTCCATGAGGATCTGCGTCCGCTCTCTCGCCTGACTGTTTTCGTATGTGACGTCGTGGATCTCCGGATCATGTCCAATATCCCGGAAATGAAGACTTACAGCCTCCCGGATATTTACCTCACGAAGCTCTGTCCCCAGACAGCGGCTCAGCTGGCAGGCATTGTTGTAGGTTCTGTCTGTCGTTCCGAAACATGGCATGGTCACTGCTGTGATCTTTTCTCTCGGAATTCCCAGCATGTCAAAAGCACGGACAGTCACCAGAAGTGCAAGAGTGGAATCCAGTCCACCGGACAGACCGATCACCGCATTCTGGCAGTGGATATGTGCAAGCCGTCTCCGCAGACCTGCGGCCTGGATATTCAGGATCTCATCGCAGCGGCGATCCCTCTCTTCCACAGATGCGGGAACAAACGGTCTGGAATCGATCAGACCGGTCAGATCTGTCTCTGTTGTCTGCAGATCAAAAAACACTTCGTCATAAAAAACTTCCTTTTCCTGCTCTCTGTCCGCCGCAAACTGAAAGGTAGTCATCCGTCTGCGCTCATTGGCCAGCTTCCTGAGATCCATTACTCCATATACTGCTCCGTTTGTAAACTTCCGGCTTTCTGCAAGGACTGTGCCATTTTCCGCGATCAGATCATGACCTGCATATACCACATCCTGGGTAGATTCCCCGATTCCGGCAGAAGCATAAACATAACCGCATACCAGTCTTGCAGACTGGCTGCTGACCAGGTTTCTCCGGTAACTGTCCTTTCCTACCAGCTCGTCACTGGCAGAAAGATTCACGATCAGGGTCGCTCCATGATAAGCGTGACGGGTGCTTGGCGGATCTGCCACCCAGAGATCCTCGCAGATTTCTGCAGCCACCTTCAGCTCCGGCATCTGCGGACAGGAAAAAAGTAAGTACGGAGAAACCGCAACTTCATAATCCGGATACCCGGTGTCAAAGCTGTCGCTGTGACAGAACGTAACCCACCCGTTCACATCTTTTCCGGATGTAAAATAACGGCTTTCATAAAACTCATTATAATTCGGGATATTGATTTTTGGTACCAGACCGAGGATTTCTCCTCCGCTGATTCCGGCAGCCATGTTATAAAGCTTTCCGTTATATTCCATAGGAAGCCCTACAAAAATCAGTCCGTCCACATCTCCTGTTTCTTCTGCAATACGGATCAACTGTGCCTTTGCCTCATTGAGAAGCGTTTCCTGCCAGAAAAGATCACCGCAGCTGTAGGAGGTGATGCAAAGCTCCGGAAACACCATGACCCTGGCGCCTTCTCCTTCCATTTCATGTGCCATGCGGATGATCTCATCTGCATTGTATTCGCAGTCTCCCACTCTTACATCCGGAGTTCCCGCACTTACCTTTATAAATCCATCCTTCATATTTTCCCCTTTCCTGTCCGTTACCACCGGACATCCGCGGCGTTACTGTTCACACGGCATCTTATCACAGCTCTTATTTACATTTTCTGAGGATTTCTTTCAGTTCCTCCACACTGAATACATAATTGGTATTGCAGAAATGACAGTTCAGTTCCACTTCCTTGCCTTCCTGGATCATCTCATTCAGATCCTTGCGTCCGATACTGATCAGCGCTTTTTCCACTCGTTCCTTACTGCAGTTACAGTAAAACTCTGCCGGAACCTTATCCATGATCTCCACATCAAAGCCTTCAAATACCGCCTCAAGAAGACTTTCCGGTGTGTGTCCCTGCTCCAGAAGTGTCGTAACGGACTGGATCTTCTGGATATTCTCCTCCAGCTTTGCAATGGTTTTTTCTTCTGCAAAAGGCATAACCTGCACAATAAATCCCCCTGCCTGCTGTACCGTGTTGTCCTTGTTCATCAGGACTCCAAGGCCTACCGCTGACGGAACCTGCTCACTGACTGCAAAATAATAGGTCAGGTCCTCTGCGATCTCTCCGGTCTGCAGATCCACCTGTCCGGAATAAGGCTCTTTCAGACCCATATCCTTGATCACATTCAGAAAACCATTCCCCACAGCGCCGGACACATCCAGCTTTCCCTTTGCATTTGCAGGAAGGATCACTTCCGGATTTCCCACATAGCCTTTCACTCTTCCCTGGGAATCTGCGGTAACAGTGATTCCATTAATCGGGCCATCCGCCTTGATCTGAAGCGTAAGTATATCTTTTTCTCCCTTCATCATCACACCCATCATTGCGCCTGCCGTAAGAAGACGCCCCAGAGCAGCCGTTGCCACCGGGCTGGTATTATGTGCTTTTCTGGCTGCCTCCACTGTCTCTTTTGTCACAGCTGCAAATGCACGGATCTGGCTGTCTGCAGCAGTTGCTCTTACAATATAATCTTTCATTTCTTTCCTCCTGGATCAATCTATTCTGAAATTATTTTCTTAAACTTCTTTTCCTTTTTCTCTCGCCACAAAAAACAGACGTTCACTGTCCTCCCGGGCAGGTTCCATGGTATAGGCATCATAAACCTCCAGAAGCTCCATCCCTGCCTCCCGGATCAGATCCTGTATCTCTTTCTGTTCATAGGCTTTCTGACAATGCAGTTCCTCACATTTTTCATAGAGGCCATCCTCCCGCGGAAGAAAAACTGCCAGCTCATAAATATTGATTCCGTTTTCCGGATCATAGCTGTTTTCCCAGATAAAGCTTCCCTCATCACGGTTTTCCGCAATCGTAGTCTCTCCAAGAATATCTCTGTACTTATGTACGGTATTCATATCAAACAGAAAAATCCCCTGCGGATCCAGATAATTATTTACCAGACGGAATACCTGAAGAAGTTCCTCTCTGTCCGTGATATAGTTCAGGCTGTCGCAGACGCTTACTACTGCCCGTACCGTCCCATACAGTTCAAACTCCTGCATATCCTGCAAAAGATACAAAATATCCTGTCCGGTCTCCATTTTCTTCTTCATGGCTTCTGCCAGCATTTCTTCAGAATTGTCCACACCGATCATATCATATCCTTTTTGTGCCAGCAATCCTGTCATCGTACCTGTGCCGCAGCCCAGCTCCAGCACAAGCCCCTCTTCTATCCCCCGGGCTTTCAGATGTCCTTCTATATATTCCGCCCAGCTTTCATAATCTATATTGTCCATGAACATATCATAGACCTGCGCAAATTTTCCGTATGCTTCCACTGTCCTACTCCTTATAAAAAGGCAGATGATCTCTCACCTGCCTTTACTGTCTGCCATATGATACTCCTGCCGTAATTACTGAACTGGCATATAGTATACGTCTGCAGCCTCTCCGTGCCAGTAATAATCGGTTCCGTCCTCTGCATAAACATCCTCGTCATTTGCAAAGTTATAAGTATTACCGTCAAAGTCTACCCAGCTTCCATTTCCATCCGGCTGGATCACGATCGGATGTCCGTCAGAGTTTCTGTAGATCGTTCTCGTAGCATCTGTACTGCTGAGCTGTTCCTCTGTAAATCCACCGGAATTGGTAGTTCCGGAAGAAGCACCTGCATCAGCTCCTGTATCTGTTCCTGCTGCATCTCCGGCTCCTGCATCCGTTCCTGCTCCCGCATCGGTTCCTGCTGCTGCATCCCCGGCTCCTGCATCCGTTCCTGCCGCTGCATCCGTTCCTTCAGTATTTCCTGCAGCCGGAGCTGTTCCCGGCGCTGCTTCCTTCAGAGAAGAATTTCCAAGGATCCTGAAAGAATCTACCGCACTCTTAACAGAAGCAAGAGCCTCCTCTTTCTTTACAGAAGCTTCAATGGTATAAAACTCACCTGCATTGGCAAATACTTTATGGATCACATAAAGAGAACCGCCGCTCTTTTCTGTGTTCAGCATTTTCGTTACATAGCTGTAAACGCCAATACCGTTTACATCCTCTGCCTTATAATCCTGGATTTCAAAATCTGTCCCCTGAACCTTGTCTCCATCTGCCTGTTCCAGAGAAACTGCCATATCCTGGGTGCTTGGGATCACAGTTGCAGCCATAGTCTCCTCACCCTGTCCATGAAGGATCAGGATATTTCCGTTATCCGGTGACTCAAAACTGATCGTATCTGCTTCATCTGTCTTGTTTGACCAGGTAGCATCCGGAAGATTGATAGAAACAGACTTATCTGCAGAGGTATATGTGGTATTCTGCACATCAGGCGCAATGGTCGGTGTTGCTGTAGGAGCCTTGGTCACTTCCGGAGCCGATGTAACACTGACTACCTTCTGTGTCTCCGGTTCATCACCGCCAAAGCCGCAGCCTGCCATAAAAACAGATGCAGTTACTGTAAGTGCCAGAACAGCAAGTAATTTTTTATTCTTCATGATATCCTCCTTAAATACGAATCATAATTGAAGTCTTTGTACCATATTTTACATTTTTATTACATATATGTCAATGAATTTTCCATACTGCAATGTGAAAATCCTATGAAGAAAATATAAACTCCTGTCATATTTTCTGTTTTATATCCTGTACATGAACAACTCATGAAGCGCTCTGGTTGCCGTAATATATTCTGCCTGTGTCCTTAACGGACTCTGGCCTTTCCCACTGAACACACCATAAACTCTGTCGAATTCCAGCCCCTTTGCCAGATAAAAAGTCGTCACCGTCAGTCCCTTCTGAAATTTACCGCTGTTCCTGTCAAGATAGGTCAGTCTGTCTGCTTTCTCCGGTTCCAGATCCTCCAGACGTTTTTTCAGATACAGGGAAGCCTCATTGGCCTCTTTTTCTGTCATCAGGATCACTGCCGCCGTTTCCAGACGGTCCTCTGCCTGCAGCCAGCCTTCAAGGACAGCATCCAGAGCCGCCTCCTGAGAAATAAAGCTTTCCTCCCGGACCGGCGCTCCATGACGTTCAAACAGTTCCATATCCGTGATCCCCACCAGACGGTTGGCATATTCCGCAATCTCTACGGTATTCCGGTAGCTTCTGTTCATATAGATCTTCCGGATATTTCTTCCAAAAATCTTTGGCAGGAACTTCATCACATCCTGCTGCTCTTCCTCCATGGTCTGAGCCTTGTCTCCCAGGATCGTCATCCTGCAGGGAAAAAGTTTCTGAAGAAGGAGATACTGGATCCAGGAATAGTCCTGCATCTCATCCACAACCAGATGACGGATCTCGCTGTGTGTCCTGCACCGGATCAGATAATGCTTCAGATAAAGAAGTGGGTAGACATCCTCATATTTAAGCGCACGTTTTTCCACAGGACGTTTCGGCAAAGGCCGATACCCCTCTCTGTCCAGAAAACGGCTGTAAAGCACATAGCAGTCTCTGGTGCTGTACATTTTCATAAATTTATCCGTGATCTCCTCTCTTTCCTCTTCAGAAAGATCTCTGTCACGTAGTGTTTCCACCTGATCGATAAAATATTCCGCAATGGCTTCCAT
>PPYE01276829.1_pt1 | contig 25113 bp, 23 predicted proteins | sample 1559881 | NCBI WGS metagenome assembly PPYE01 (sample SAMN08240022, study PRJNA423297) | Human gut metagenome, whole genome shotgun sequencing project. | reverse complement strand
GGAATACGAATGGAGCTCAATGATGAAGACGACGCCTCCCGCATCCGTCAAGGAACTCAACAAACGCGCCATCACGGCGTACCTGTATTCCAAAGGCCCTGCCACAAAGCAGATGCTGGAACGCGAACTGAACCTGAGTTTGCCCACCATCACACAGAATCTACGCACGCTGGAAGTCGAAGGCCTCATCCGTAAAGGCGAGCAACTCGAATCCACCGGCGGACGCAAGGCACAGACCTTCGCCTTCGTCTGCAGGGCGAAGATCGCAATCGGCGTGACCATGCGTGCCAACGGGTTGACTCTGTGCGCGGTCGACCTTGGCGGCAACGTCATCTCGCGCAAGTTCAAGCTCCTGCCCTACCACAACACTGACATCTACTACCAACAGATGGGCGTCATCATCAACGCTTTCGCCGCGGGCGTCGAGAGGAACGGCGACAACGTTCTCGGCGTGGCTTTCAGCATCCAAGGCATCGTCTCCGCAGACGGACAGACCATCACCTTCGGCAATATCATGGGCAATACCGGACTTCGGCTTGACGTCATCGCGCAAAACGTGAAGTTTCCATGCATCATGATCCACGATTCCGATGCCGCGGCCATGGCCGAACTGTGGTTTGACCATTCGCTCACCGATGCCGTATGCGTGTATCTCGAAATGCGTCCGGGCGGAGCCGTCATCGTTGACGGCCAACTCTACCAAGGGCCGAATCTCTGCAATGGCACCATTGAGCATATGACGCTGGTGCCGGATGGAGGTGAATGCTACTGCGGGCAGCGCGGTTGCATGGATGTCTATTGCTCCCCCGAGGCCCTGACCGAAGACGGCGAAAGCCTATCCGGCTTCTTCAGCGTACTTGAACAGGGTGAACAGGAGCACCGGCAACGGTTTAACGGATGGCTTGGCAACGTGGCGCAAGCCATCCGCAACATTCGATCCATGTTGGCCGGCGATATCATCATCGGCGGCGAAGCCGCGCACTATCTCGACGATGACGATGTCACCACCCTTAAAAGACTCGTCGAGGAACGCAGCGCTTTCCACACCGATCATTTCACGCTACGTAAGAGTCTGTGTCTGGACAACCAGAACGAAATCGGTGCGGCATTGCGTTTCGTGCAGACCTTCATCGACGAGATTTGCGGCCACGCCGCCTGATCGGCGAATCAGGCGGCGGCCTGCGCGACTTTCTCGATCTCTTCCACGAGGACCCTTGGCGAAGCCGTATGCCTGATGCGATGCCCGTGGCCGTCGAAGCCGGGCTGCTTCGGGCGGATACACAGCGTCAGCACGAATGCCAGCACGTAGAGCGCGGCATAGGTCCAGCACACACCGCCATAGCCGATGGTCGGCAACAATATCGTCGCAATGCCGGGGCCTGCGAATGTGGTGAGGCCTGCGGCAAGATTGTATGCGGAAAGAGCCGCGCCCTGCTTGCCTTCGCCGGCATACAACGTCATGATGGTCGGAAGCGACGAGAAGGCGCAGGTACCGATACCGACGATGATCGCCGCGACGATCATCATCAACGCATTCGCACCGAACCATTGCGGTATGTAATAGAAGGCCACGGAACCGACGGCGAGCACCGCACACCCGAACCAACGCATCGGCCACACCCAGCCGAAACGGTCCATGAACCAACCCCAGAAGGTGTTGAAGATCAGTGTGACCACGAATACGAATCCCCAGATGCGCATCCATTCCTCGGTTTTGAAGATGTTGATGCCACCGTTGTGCGCGGTGCACAGGTACAGCGGCATGATGACCGGGAAGCCGTATAGCAGCAGATTGTTGATGATGCGGATGATGGCGCAGATGAGGATCTTACGATTCGTGACAAGGATGGTGGCGCCTTCGGTCAGTTCCTTCAGCTGCTCCTTGCGGCTCAAGCCCTCACCTTTGACGATCTTATTCTTCGGCACGAAGAAGAAGCACATGACCGTGCCGACGACGGAGAAGGGCAATGCGAACCAGAAGGTCTTATATTCGCCGAAAACCGGCATGATGAAACTTGGCAGATAGGCACCGAACACGCCGATGCCCAGGGAGAAGCAGGTCCAGAAGAAGCCTGTGGCCGAAGCCAGCCTAGCCGGGGAGATGTATTGCGCCATCAACACTACGAAGCTGTAGATGAACAGCGGGTACCCGATGCCTCGCAACGCATACAGACCGAGGATCAACAGGTAGACGTGGCTGGGGATGGCAACGCCGAGGAACAGCAGATGGATGCCGATCCACCAGCATGCACCGAACAGCATGACCCTGCGCGCACCGAACATCTCGGCCAGTACACCGGCGGACCATCCACCGAGCGCCGCGAACAGGCCATATATAGTCACTAACAGTGAGGCCTGGGATGAGGCGAATCCCTGGTCCACCATGAATTTCGACAGGAACGTCAGTTCGAAACCATCACCGGTCATAAAGATTGCGACGGCAAGAAAACCAAGCATCAACGAACGAGGAACGCCCAGTCGTTCAAGAATACCGATCATGTGAGCACCTTTACTCGATTTCCATGCAACATTGAGGAAATCGTCCGAATCGTCATTAAGGGTTTGAATGGGGAGCCACGGCCTCATCGCCGTATCCCCCAATCTTGTAGGTGGGGTAACGATGGCCGTCGCAGCAGAGGATACACGGCGGCCATGCCCGATCATCCGGGAGCCATACCCCTTTATGAGGTCAGTCGCCGATTGCGACGACGGCCTTGGAAACGCCGGAAATCTTGCCATCGAGGAAATCCTGCACCTCTTCGAGCCCGAGCTCATGGCTGATCAGTCCGCCGATGTTCATCTTGCCCGAAGACACCAGCGAGATGGCGTCACGGAACGTCAACGGGTTAATGAAGGACCCTTGGATGGTCAACTGCTTCTTGTAGATGTCATAGGTGTTCATTTCGAAATGGGCTTCCTGCGGGCCGACGCCGAACATCAGCACCTGGGCTCCCTTCTTCGCGGCACTGATGGCCTGCGCCTGCGTTGCCGGAAGTCCAACGGCCTCGATGATGACGTCATAGGCCTCGGACGGAATCTGCTCACGGGTCGTATTGTAGGTTTCGGTAACGCCGAACTGCGACTTGTTGCGTTCCAACTTCTCGTCGAAGATGCCCGCCAGGTCGACCCGATGCACACCGTAGGCCTGCAGCAGCTGAGCGAAAATCTGCCCCATGAAGCCGTCACCGATGACCAAAGCCTTCTGGTACGGGTGAAGCTTGAGCAAATCAAGGCCATGCACCGCACAGGAAACGGGCTCGATGGCGGCGGCGTCGCGCAGGGAGACATTGTCGGGCAGCGCATAGACCACGGTGGCCGGAGCGGTGAACTGCTCGGCCAGACCACCGTCACGGGTGACGCCGACGGCGCTCAGATGGTCACACAGTTCCGGACGCTGAGTAAGGCAGTACTCGCATTGACCGCAGTAGATGTTCGGATCGACGGCCACCCGATCGCCGACCTTGACGTTGGTGACCTCAGCACCGATCGCGGCAACGACGCCCGAGTTCTCATGCCCCAGCACGATCGGCGGCACGGCTGCGGCGGAGCCAGGACGGCCCGCATACAAATCGTGACCGAACGCCGAGGTGCGTAACGATGTGACAGACATACCCCTTTCGTCAAATGTTTGACGACTGTCGTCGCTTACAATAGGTCTATGAGAAACCCACCCTTGCATCGTTACGCAACCCGACCTGGTCTCTACTTCACCGACGATGGTGGCGCGGACGCAGTAGTCCGTTCCGAAACGGCGGATCAGGTGTGGTTCTGCGTGCTTGAACCCCTCGACCAACCCAGTGCCTTCTACGCCGAAGCGGTACGCCTGTTCAACGAGCCGGACATCTCGTTCATCGAACAGGCGCAATCGCAGAAGATCTGTACCAGACGCATCCCCTCGCTCAATCTGCGGGAGACGCTGTTCATGATGGACGGCCCGAATTACGGCTTATGGTACGTGCACATACCCAAGGCATGGGACGGCATGCATTACGGCTACCGCGTGAACGGCCCATGGGACCCGAACCACGGCGTGAGCTTCAATCCATACAAGCTGCTGCTCGACCCTTATGCAAAAGGCATCGATGGCTCGATGAAACTTAATCCGGGTGCATTCGCCTACGCATGCGAAATCATGAACGGCAAGGTCAAAGGTTCGCCGTTCGGCCCGATGAGCACCGTTGACTCACTGGGCCATATGCCGGTTTCCGTGGCCATCGACGATCGCGATGCGAACAAACATGAGGGCGAGCCCTCGCATCCGCATGTGGCTTGGAGCAAAACCATCATCTATGAGCTGCACGTCAAGGGTTTCACCGCCAACGCACCATGGTTGCCGAAAGAGCTACGCGGCACCTATGCGGGCCTGGCCCACCCCTCGACGCTCTCCTATCTGCAGGATCTGGGCGTGACCTCCATCGAATTGATGCCGATTCAGGCCAAGCAACCGGAACTGTTCCTGCAGGAACGCGGCCGCACCAATTATTGGGGCTATTCCACATTGGGATACTTCGCCCCGGAGCCCTCGTACGCCACTAGGGCCGCGCAGGAGGCGGGAGCGGCCGCCGTTCGCAAAGAGGTCATCGACATGGTGCGCGCACTGCACGAAGCGGGCTTCGAAGTAATCATGGACGTGGTCTACAACCACACCTGCGAATCCGGTCCGGAAGGCCCCACCATCTGCTGGCGCGGTCTCGACAACCTCTCCTACTACAGGCGCAACAAGGAGAAGATCAGTCGCCTGTACGACACCACCGGATGCGGCAATACACTCGACTTCACCAACACGCATGTCGTCACCTTCGCGGTGGATTCCCTGCGCTACTGGGCCAAACGCATCGGCATCGACGGCTTCCGCTTCGACCTGGCGGCCACGTTGGCCCGTCTCGACGGCGATTTCACCAGTTACCACCCGTTCCTGTACGCCCTGCGCTCCGACATGCTGCTGGGCAATCTGAAGATGATCATGGAACCTTGGGACGTCGGTCCGGGAGGTTGGCGCACCGGCCAGTTCGGCATTCCGTTCGCCGAATGGAACGACCGGTTCCGCGATACTACACGTAAGTTCTGGCTGACCGATGTGGAACGTAATCGAGGCGGCGAATCCGGCGTGGTGACCATGCAGGAGATGGCCACTCGTCTGTGCGGTTCGGCCGACCTATTCGCCACCGATCCCGGACGTGGCTCGACCGCATCCGTGAATTACGTGGCCTGCCATGACGGTTTTACCATGGCCGATCTTACGCGCTACCGCCACAAGCATAATGAGCGCAACGGCGAAGACAACCGCGACGGTACGAACGACAATCATTCGGTCAATTTCGGTTATGAGGGCCCCAGCGACGACCCCATCATCATTCAGCAGCGCGAACGGGCCATGGCGAACATGCTCGGCATGCTGCTACTGTCGTTGGGCACGCCGATGTTGCTCTCCGGAGACGAATTCGGCAATTCGCAGAACGGCAATAACAATGCCTACATGCAAGACAATCCGACCACATGGCTGGATTGGGACTGGTTGTACAGCACCGAGCAGACACCGGAACTCAAGCAGTTCGATCTGGTGTCGCGTCTGATTGCGTTGCGCAAATCCCGCGATCTGTATGATCATGAGGATTTCTTCACCAGATTGAGCAAGATCGGACTGCTCAAGCGTTCCGATCGTGTGCACTGGTTCCTGCCGAGCGGCCATGCCCCACATCCGTGCCCGAAGACATCTATGATGCCGAAGGCGCTGATGATCCGACCCTATGGACGATTCCGGCGTTGAGCATCAGCGTGATGCGGCAGATATCCGCCGACTGACCGCACTCATAACGAGGAAGCCCCTCGAAGGAACGAATCCTTCGAGGGGCTTCGTACAAGCCGTAAAGCTTTAGCGCTTCGAGAACTGCGGAGCGCGACGAGCCTTGTGCAGACCGGCCTTCTTGCGTTCCACGACGCGGGCGTCGCGGGTCAGGAAGCCAGCCTTCTTCAGGGTGGCGCGGTTCGCATCACGATCGATGGCGTTCAGCGCGCGGGCAACGCCCAGGCGGATTGCACCGGCCTGACCGGTGGTGCCGCCACCATCAACGAGGACGATAGCGTCGAACTTGCCTTCGAGCTTGAGCAGAACGATCGGGGAGTTGACCTCACGCTGCAGCAGCTTGGCCGGGAAGTACTCTTCCAGGGTGCGACCGTTGATGGTCCACTTGCCGGTGCCCGGAACCAGACGAACGCGAGCGACGGCTTCCTTGCGACGACCGGTGCCGTAGCCCGGAGCGATGGCGGAAGTGCCGGTGCCAGCGCCAGCGTTGGTTTCGGTGGTGTACGAGGTGAGCTCCTCTTCGGTCTCGAGAACCGCGGAGTTGTTGGTGTTTTCAGCCATGTTTCTTATCTCCCTTCGGTTCACTTAGCCTGCTGCGAGACCTGAGCGATCTCGAAAACCTGCGGCTGCTGTGCGTTCCTTGCCCATCTTGTTGCCGGTCAGAGCGATCTTGTCGGCATTGATGATGATCACGTGGTTACCGGAATCGGCGTGCGGAGCGTAGGTCGGCTTGTTCTTGCCACGCAGCAGGATGGCTGCCTGGGAGGAAAGACGGCCGAGCACCACGTCGGTGGCGTCGATGATGTACCAGTCGTGAGTCAGATCAGCTGGCTTCGGAGTGAAAGTTTTCACGATGTACCTTTTCTATATATTGTGTTCCGGACCCTCCGACCGCGCCGAACGTTGGTTAGGCGTTGCAATGGTGCCGTTTTCGGGTCTCATTATCCGTGGGCTCCCTGAAAGTCCTCGATGGCGAGTGGGAAAAGCGCTTTGAAGGACCCCGTAGGGAAACACAACAATCTACTAGTGTATCGCCAGCCTTGACATTCGGCAACACGAAATGCAAGGGGTGCCCACCGGCATCGCACCGGCGGACACCCCATGCCCGACCCGTCCGGAATCAGCCGCGCATGATGGCGGCAATCTCCTGAAGACGCGGTTGGTCGAACAACTCTTCCAAGGGCACGAGATTGCCCTTGCCGTCAGCCAACGGGATACGCCAATTCGGATACTCGTTGTTCGTGCCCGGCTGGTTCTGCGTACGCTTTTCGCCGACCGCGTCGACGATGGAGGCGGCCATGAGCTTGCATGGCGAGCCCTTGAGCCCGCGGTACAGCGCATCGACGATCTCGTTTTCGTTGGCGAGCTCATCCCGCAGGGCCGCCTTGTCGAGATACCCCTCCTCGACGAGCATGTTCAGCATGGCGTTGTGCTCGGCGGTCGCGGAGGCCTGGAATTCCTCCACCGGCCCGGACAGCAGGCCCAGCTGCTCACGTAGCTTGACGTGGCCGTATTCGAGATAGCCGGCCGCCGGCGGCATGTCGTGCGTGTTGACGGAGGCCAATGCATACGGGCGCCAATCATGCGGCGCACGGAACTCGCCATCGAACTGCTCGAACCATTCCACGGCACAGCCAAGAATGCCATGCGCGGACAGCGACTTGGACACATACGGCGGCACCACGCCGAGGTCCTCGCCTACCACCACGCCACCGGCGCGCGAAGCCTCAAGCGCCAATACGCCAAGCATGACGTCGGAATCGTAGTACACGTAGGTGCCGTCGGTGGCCTTCTTGCCTTCCGGAATCCACCACAAACGGAACAGACCGAGAATATGGTCGATGCGCACGGCACCGGCATTGGCGAACATGCCATGCACCATGTCCCGGTACACTTTGTAGCCGGTCCGCTCCGGTCGCGCAATTCCCGAATCTCGACGGAATCGCGGTTGAACATACGCTCCCAATTGTCGGGCCTGCCATTGGGCGCGCCCCATTTGTCGTAGCACAGGCACCACGTGGCATAGGATTCGAGCTCGTCGCCGCAACCGGCCAGGTATTCCTTGAACTGCGCCTGACGTTCGGCGGTACGTCCGGATGTGAAGATGATCCACAACGCGTGCATCTTGGCCCGCCACATGGCGTCGCGGTCGATGACCTGCGCATCGCCGTTGAGCGGTTCGACACGCGCATGCAACTCGTCGACCTGCTTCTTGCCATCAGGGTTCAGCGTGGCATATTCCGGCACGGATTCCGGGCGAATGTAGCTGAAGTTGATGAAGCGACGGGAGATCGGCAGGTACGGCGACGGCGTCAACGGCGGCACCGGTTCGGCGGCATGCATCGGATTGATGAGCATGAAGTCGGCACCGGTCCTTCTCTTGGATTCGACCAGCAGGGTCTTGAGATCCTCATAGTCACCCACGCCCCAAGAGCCGTTGGAACGGATGGAGTACAGCTGACTCATCCAACCCCACAGGGAGCCTTCCTTCATGTCATCGAGCAGTTCGATCTTTTCCGGAGCGCTGATAACGGTTGCATCCTGGGTGCGCTCCCCCACCCGTACATGCAGGGTATGGTATCCGGCCGGTAGGCCCTCCGGCAATATCACCGAAGAAGTGGAGACGAACGTGTCGTCAATCTCATGGATGGAGCCGTCACCGGCACCATAGGCGATCTTCCCCGCGAATTCACTGCCATCCTCCAACGTGATGCTGGCCTGCGGCGCCTCGAGGACGCCGACGTTGACCAGCACCTTGCTCGGCTTGCCCACCGTGTGCAGCACCGTGGGTGCCACCAGCCGTGAATGGCGGTCGCGAAGAATGGATTCCATGGACTGTTCGATCGCCCCATCGTTGGAAGCGTCGATACCAAGCGCCTTGAGCACCGCCACCAGAACATCGTCTTCGATTTCATGGTAATCATGGCTCATGCCCACATAGCTGGTGGCGACGCCGACCAACTTGGCCAGACGAATGAGCGGCCGGGCGAGACGCGTTGCGTTTTCGGTCTGTTCTGTCATAAGCAACAGTCTAGAACCTTTCAACGTGCGCCACGCGTACTTTCCTCACGAAATGACAACGTATTCAATACGATTCGTCATGCACGACGCGATTGCGCGGCCCGGACCACCTCTCCGGAGGGATCTTCGGCAAGCTTGACGAGCATCGCCGGAGACGTGTTCGGGTTGAGCGCCACTGCCCTACGCACCATGGAAGCCAATACCGCAGGGGCTTTCGGCTCGAGTTCGGTGCCGAGCGCGCCGAGAAAGTCAAGGGTTTGCGTATCCATGTTCGGATCCTGCGCCCCTTCAAGGCGCATCTTCCAAGATGTGCGCTTGTTCCGCAGGGCGATGTCCCTCACCTCCGCGGATTCGTCCTTGGTGAGGCGGCCTACCAGCCAGTTCTTGTCATCGACGTTGCCCGCCACGGCCTTGCGCACCTCAACGGATTCGTCGGTGGACAGTTTGACCAGAATGTTCGGGAACGGCATGGTTTCGGCCAGGAAGATGCGATCCTCCAACGGAGTATGCGGATTGCCGGCCACGGCCTCCAGCAGTGCGGTGGCACGCGAGAATGCGGCCTGTTCGGCACGGTCCGGCAACGGACGTCGGGCGAATTCGCTCAGCTCGGCGGCATCGGTGGAGTGGCGAAGACGCTCATACGTGGCGGTCAACGGTTCGAAATCGGCGGGAACCGCCTGCACATCCGCCCGTTCGGCGGTGTCGTTTCCGGCATGCTCGGCATGTTCGATGTTCTCGGCATCAGTCATAGTCTTCACCTTACGCCATACCGTAATCGAACGCTCACAGCTTGACCGGACGGTTGGTCGTACCGACCAATTCCGGCGTGACGGCCGCGTTGAACGTCTCAATCATGCGGGATTCAAAGGTCGCGGCATGCTCCTGCGGTACGATCGCACGCATTGCGATGCGATCCGTATACTGCGCGTCGACCTGCTCGCCCTGCACTGACGCCAGCAGATTCTGGAAGCTGCCGAGCTGCGGGTAATCCAGCACTATCCGGTATTCCCCGCACGGTACGATCCTCGCCTTGCTCGCCGCTTTCACCGCAATGGACGCGCCGGTCGAATAGGCTCGGATAAGCCCGCCCGAGCCGAGCAGGATTCCGCCGAAATAGCGAGTGACGGCAACCACGCAGTCGGTCATCTCATTGGCGCGCAGCACATCGAGAATCGGCTTGCCGGCGGTGCCGGACGGCTCACCGTCATCACTCATCCGTTCCGCAAGACGACCGTCGGAACCGCCGCAGACCGCGGCATAGGCAACATGACGGGCCTTCGGATGCTTCTCACGAATCATCGCGACGAAGGCGAGCGCATCATCCAACGAATCGATATGACAGGCGTCACCGATGAATTCCGACTTCTTTTCGACGAACGCGTCATGCGCCGGCCGATCGGCGGAATCAAGTATGGTCTGCATGCCTTCAACCTACCCGATTCAGCCGACCTGACGATCAGACGACGACGTTGAAATCCTCGCCCCTGAAGAATGCGGCGACGGACTGCACGACCTGCTCGGTGATGCCGACGTATGCGCCATCGGTACGCCATGCGGTGTGCGGGGTGAGCACGATGCCGGGAATCCGGCACAGCGGGTCATCGGCGCCGAGAGGCTCATGTTCGAATACGTCGAGTGCGGCGGGAATATCGCCGCGTTCCAGACGCTTGAGCAGTGCTCCGGGTTCGAGTATTTCGGCGCGTGCCGTGTTGACGAACAAGGTGCCGGGCCTTAACGCCTCGAGGTTTTCGGCGGTGATGATGCCGCGCGTGGAGTCGAGCAGCGGCATGTGGATGGACACGACGTCGCTGCCGGCGATCAGCTCGTTCATATCGTCGACCGGAGTGACGTTGCAGTCGGTAAGCACCTGTTCGGGCACATGCGAGTTCCATGCGGAGACCTTCATGCCGTAGGCGTTTGCGATACGGGCCACAGTCTGGCCGATGCCGCCGAGGCCGATGATGCCGAGCTTCTTGCCGAACAGTTCGTAGCCGTCGTTGCCGGCCCAGTCGCCCGCCTTGACCTCGCGGTCAAGCTGTCCGACATGACGTGTGAGCTCCATCAGCAATGCCATGGTGTGTTCGGCGACGGCATGGTCGCCGTAATGCACCACATTGCAGACACGGATGCCTTGCGCCTTGGCCTTCTCAAGATTGATGTAGCTGGCCACGCCAGTGCCGCCAAACGCGTAGCACTTGGCATGGGTGCGTTCGAGAATCGAGTCGGTGCAGTGGAAGCCGATCACCATAACGGCGTCGGCTCCGTCGCAACGGGCCACGATGGTGTCCTCATCCAATGTGAAATCCTCATACATGCGCACTCGTGCAACATTTTCCAGCAGTCCGAAACACCGCTTGAACGGTTCGATCATGGATGCAACGACCACCGGCATGACGACCAGCGGCAGATCGGTGCGTTCCGGCTGGATCTCAACGATTTCGACCATATATGGTTCCTTTCCACGCAACTTACGGCGACATTACGATGACGACGTTACGGTTACGTGGCATATTCTGTCACAATGCTATTTCCCGGAAGAAGTCGTCTGCTCCGTGGTGATGTTCCATTCCCGTACAACGTTCTGGTCGGCTCCCATGGAGTAGATGACGTTCCATATGCGTTGCCATTGCTTCGCATCCTCGGCGTCGTTCCAGCATGTGCCGTCGGGATGGTCGCTGGCGAGCGAGCACCACTGGTACTGCCCCTGCCGCATGTTGGCGGTCGGAATCCAGTCGATGCGGCTGACGCGCCAGGAACCGGCCACGCCTTTCTTGCCGGCGAACTGCACGCGGGCGGTCACACCCTGATTGTTGACCTCGTTGCCGGGAATGTAGGAGGTCACGGTCACCGCATTGCCCAGGCCGTAGATAATCCAGGTGCCGTTGTAGTTCTCGATGGGCTGTGCGCAGTGGCATCCGGCGCCGTAGATCACGTCGAACGCACCGGTATCGGCCAGTTCATGCGCTTCGGACTGTTGCCACGAATCGGCATAGTCCAGATACTCCTGCACCGAGTGCATGGCGATGGCCACCACGTCGGCTCCCTGTTCGCGCGCGGCCTTCGCCTTGGCCACGGCTTTGTCGATATCGGCCTGATGATTGGGATCGCTCGCCTCACGCAACCGATCGACACGCCAATCGAAATCAGGAGTTTGCGCATTCAACGACACCGTTCCCGAGATCAGGCCGAGTTTGCCGCCACCGGTCGGCGAGTCGATGACGAGCGGCTTGGTGGAATCCTCTTCGGTCTTGTAAGAGCCGGTCTGCGCGATGCCGTCGGCCTCCAAGGTGTCCCACAGGCGCGAGATGCCATCAGCACCCTGGTCCCATGAATGGTTCGACGCATGCGTGCAGGCACGATAGCCGACGTTCTTGGCGGCATCGGCGACCTCCGGCGGAATGTTGAACACCGGATAGCCGGTATACGGACCGCCGCGTTGGGCGATCGGGGTCTCAAACTCGCACACCGCGATGTCGGAGGCATCGATATATTTACGCATCGGCTCAAACAGGCTGGTGAAATCGAAGGCCGTGCCATCGGTGGCCGCGGTGTTGGCACTCGCAAAATTATTCCACAGCCCCTCATGGAACAGCAGGTCGCCGTTGACGAGCATGGCGATGCAGTCCGTATCCGGGCAATCCGGGGAGTTGCCGTGATGTTCCGTCGCCTCGGTCTGCTTCGCCGTCGCCTTTGCCTGCGATTGCCGCGTGGACGTCGTTGCCGGATCCGCCACATGAGTCGTCTCCTGCGAGCGCACCTGCTGTACTACGAACCACCCTCCGACCGCCAGCACGGCGATGATGATGATTGCCGCAACCATTGCGATCCTACGCCTGCCGGCTGTCAGCAATTCCGGATTGGATGCATGCAAGGCATCTTTTCTGATACGCATGGCCGTACCCTTCTTCTTCGATATTCTCTCTTGTTCAAGAATATCGAAAAGCGCGGCGAACCGCGGTGTTGAGGTACCTGAAACGTTGACTTCGGTGGAATGCGACGGACGGTCACCACTTGCGTTCCATAGCCTGAAAACGTTGATATTCCGCCGTTTTGGCATGAAAAAAGGGCTTCCGGATTGCTCCGAAAACCCTCATGGCGGAGTCAGAGGGATTCGAACCCTCGAGCCGCTAAACACGACTAACACCTTAGCAGGGTGCCCCTATCGGCCACTCAGGCATGACTCCACTGTTGTGACTGTGACGTTGTCACGACGCAACAGCATGTAACTATAGCATCTATCTGGAGGCAAAACACCAGAAACCGGAAAAATCGTAAGCCGTTGGCGTGATTTCGCACGACACGAGACGCACACTGACACCACATCGGCACGAAAAATTGGCCCGCGACCATCTGACGACCCGGCCCCTACGCGGGATTCTCATCTCCGGAGAACGTGACGATCACCGCCACAATCACCAATGCGATGCCTGCACACTCCCCCAATGTCGGGACCTCACCGAAAGCGAGGGCGATGAACGTGGCCATGGCGGGATTGATGGACTGCACCACGGAATAGCGTGCGGACGGAATGCGTCGCATCACCACCTGATCGGTCAGATACGGCAGGAACGAACCGAACAGCGACACCAGGAACAGCAATGCCAGCAACGCCGCAACGCCCCACGAGGCGTGCACCCAGGTCGCGTCGGCCTTGGGCCTTGCCAGATGGGCGATGGCGCCCGGAGCCAGGAACACCGACTGCATCAGCCAACCAAGCACGGTACCCCAGCACAGCATGTCGATTGGATGACCCTTGGTCGCGACTTTGCCTCCGAGCACGATATAGCAGCCCCACATGGAACCGCCGATCAGAATGGCGATCAGGCCGATCAGGAAGCTGCCGCCGTTCTCGCCGCCAAGCGAGATGCTGTCGGCCTTCCAAGGCTTACGCCATGCCAGTAGCATCAGGGCCATGAAACCGACGCGGTACCATGCGGCGTACACTGCGTCCAATTGGGTGAACGCCACTTTGGCCACGCCGGTGGCGGTATAGATCATCACCGCTTCGCAAATGGCGATGACGACGATCGGCAGACGGTTCAGCGCCGTCATGATGACTCTCTTCACGAGGCACCAGCGTACTCACGGAACAGCCGAACAACGACACGCAACGCAACACGATGTGACGATCACACCATGTTCGAACATCTGTTTCAATCAGCGGCGGAAATCGCCTATCATGGAATCATGAGCACGGCACCACGAATCGCAGCGGCCAAACGTGACTGGGGTCACGATGAGACCGGCTGTACGGTGCTACATATCGACATGGACGCCTTCTACGCCTCACTGGAAGTGGCACGGCACCCGGAATATGCGGGCAAGCCGGTCATCATCGGCACCGGCAACCGGTCGGTGGTGTCGGCGGCCAGCTATGAGGCGCGCGCATACGGCATCAATTCGGCCATGGCGAGCTCGCGAGCGCATCAATTGTGCCCGAACGGCATTTTCCTGCCGGTCGACATGCAGTATTACCGCGCGATGTCACGACGCATCTTCACCGAGGTGTTCAGTCGAATCACCGATCGGATCGAACAGGTGTCGGTGGATGAATGCTATATGGACGTTTCCGGCGCACTGCTACGCTGGCGCACTGCTTCCGCAATCGGCGCGTGGATTCGCGAACAGGTCGCCGCACGCTACCACGTGACCTGTTCCGTCGGTATCGCGGCGAACAAACTGGTTGCGAAAATGGCGTCGACGAACGCCAAACCGAACGGCATGCTGATGATTCCCCTGGCCCGGCATGCCGAATTCGTGCAGATGATGCCGCTGCGTGGCATTCCGGGTATCGGGCCATCACTCGAACGACGGCTACGTACGTGGGGCATCAATTCGGTTGCCGATGTGGCGAGGATGGATGAAACGACCCTGGCCGAGGCCACGGGTTCGACGATTGCCGCGCACGGGCTGTATATGGCATCACATGGTTTGGATGACCGCCCGGTCACGCCGTACACACCGGAATGCTGTATCCGCAATGCGTCGACCTGCTGTTGCGGATGATGGGCATGGAGTCCGGCTCGGCGCATGCGATTTCGTTGCCCCGTCCGATACGTTTGGCCGGCATGAGCGCCAGCGGACTGGTCGAAGCCGGTTCCGCCATCATTCAGCCGTCGCTGGAGGACCTGCTGGAGGAAGAAGACACGGCGCAGGATTGCGACGCCCGCAGGAAGGAGCCGAAAACCGAACGCCTGCGTGGAGCCGAGCAGGCACTGGACGCGGTCCGGCGCAAATACGGCGACGACATCGCCAGTTTCGGCATCTAGCGGGCCAGACGTTCGGCGGCGTCAGCGATGGCGGCGTCACCGGCGGTGGCGGAGAACCGCAAATATTCCGGAGCCCCATAGAATTCGCCGGGACTCGCGATGATGCCGATCCGGGCAAGTTGCTCCATGTCTTTCCAACAGTCGCCGGACTTGGCCTTCACCCACACGTACAAGGCCCCGTCGGGCATATCGGTGCAGTACCCGTAGGCGCGCAACGCACTCACCAATATGCCGAGACGATTCGCATACCGTTTGCGCTGCGCTTTGACCGACTCCAGATCGCGAAGTCCCACGGCCATGGCGGCCTGTACCGGTCCGGGAATGATCTGCCCGATCTGCTTGCGATACGCGGTCATCGGTACGATCAACGACTTGTCACCGGCAATGAACGCCGTACGATAGCCGGCCATATTGGACTGCTTGCTCAAGGAATACAACACAAGCACGCCTTGCGCGGAGCCGCCGCACACATCCGGGCGCAGGGCGCATGGCGTGGATGCGAGAGTGTCCGCATCCGCTTCGACGTCCACGTTTCCCCACTGCATCAACGCATAGCATTCGTCGGAAAGCACCACGGCCCCGATGCCACGCGCGGCCGCCACGATTGCGGCCATCTGCTCGGCGGCGAGCACCGCACCGGTCGGATTGCATGGCGAGTTCACCCATATGGCCTTGACGCCCGGCACATCCTTCCAGGATTCCACATCGGCCACGTCATCGACCTTGAGCACTTTGGCACCGGCCAACTGGGTGCCGATCTCATAAGTCGGGTAGGAGACCTTCGGCTGCACCACCACGTCACCCGCACCCAAGTGCAGCAGGGAGGCCATCAGCGCCACCCCCTCCTTGGAGCCGACGGTCGGCACCACGTCCGCATCAATCGCCGTCAGATCGACATTGCGCGCCGCCGCGAACCATTCGGCGATGGCGGAACGCAGATCGGCGGTGCCGGCGGTGACCGGGTATCCGTAGGCATTCGGATCGTTTGAAGCCGCACCAAGCGCCTTGCGCACCGAATCCGGCACCGGGTCGACCGGCGAGCCTACGGACAAGTCGACCATGCCACCGAATGCGGCCTTCGCCGTACGCTTGAAGGAGGCGATCCGTGACCAATCGTACGGTGACGAAAACTCATGAAAACCCATCCGTGGAACTCCTTACGTCAGTGCGCTGCGATACTCGTTCCAGCATACGACGAAAGGCCGCCACTCGACGTGACGGCCTTCGACAAAGCAAATGGAGACGGAAAGTCTCACTGATTCTGAGGGGGCAGTGCCGCCACCTGTTCGGGATCCTTACCGATCGGACCCGCTGCGGAAGCGCCGCCCAGATCGCCGACCTCGGCGAAGAAGCTGACGGCGGCATCCTTGTACCAAGCCCACTCGTCGGGCAGATCATCCTCATAGAAAATGGCCTCGGTCGGGCACACCGGCTCGCATGCGCCGCAATCCACGCACTCATTCGGATTGATGTACAGGGAGCGGGAACCCTCATAGATGCAATCAACCGGGCATTCATCCACACATGCCTTGTCTTTGACATCGACGCAAGGCTGAGCGATCACGTACGGCATGGTTACCTCCTTACAAACTTGACTGTTCCAGACTACTCTTGCTCTCGGGCAACATCCAATTCGCCGGTGCCGAGACAGGCATGACGGTAGCCGTAGCCGAAATAGATGGCGAAACCGACCAGAAGCCATACCACGAAACGGATCCAGGTGAGCACACTCAGGTTGAGCATCAGCCACACATTGGCGAGTGCAATGAGAATCGGAATCCACGGATTGCCGGGCATCCTGAACGTACGTTTCAGATCGGGACGCTTTCTGCGCATGATCGGAACGGAAATCGCGACCAGCGTAAACGCCGACAACGTGCCGATATTCACCATGTCGGCAAGCACGTCGACGTCGGAGCATGCGGCAATCAGTGCCATGACCACGCCCACGATGACCTGCAGACGGACCGGAGTGCCATGCTTGCCGGTGTGGCTCAATCCACGCGGCAGCAAGCCGTCACGGCTCATGGCGAACACCACACGCGTAAGCCCCAGCAGCAGCACCATCACCACGGTGGCCAGACCGATCACGATGCCGAAGCTGATGATTTTGGCGGCCCAGTTGGCACCGACCATTTCGAAGGCGGTGGCCAGCGACGGACTCGCCTGCTTGGCGAGATCCTTATAGGAGACCATGCCGGTGGTGACGATGGCGACGAGCGTGTACAGCACGATGATCAGGCCCATGCCCACGCCGATGCCCAACGGTACGTTTCGTTTCGGGTTAATGGCCTCTTCGGACGTGGTGGCGACCACGTCGAAACCGAGGAAGGCGAAGAACACGAGCGCCGCGCCGGAAATGATGCCGGCCACGCCATAGATGCTCGGGGTCATGCCGGTGGCCCACTGCCACAACGGCTGGTTCATCACGGCGCTCACGCCGGAATCAGAGGATGCGGCGGGCTCGCTCGGCGGGATGAACGGAGTGAAGTTGTCGGCCTTGATATAGAAGAATCCGACGACCACCACAAACAGTACGATGGCGATCTTCAGCACGGTCAGCGCCCCATCCACGCGGGCGCCGATCTTGGTGCCGAGCACGAGCAGCGCGGTGAAGAAGGCTACGATGATCAGCGGCGCCACGTCGAAGTTGAACGATCCGATGGCGATGTTGGTATTGATGTTCCAGCCGATCAACCGGAAGAAGTCATTCAGGTACACGCCCCAGTATTTGGAGACGACGGAGCCCGCCATGAGCATTTCCAGAATCAGATCCCAACCGATCACCCACGCGATGATCTCACCCACCGTGGTATAGGTGAAGGTGTAGGCGGAACCTGCCACCGGAATCATCGATGCGAATTCGGCGTAGCACATTACGGCCGCACCGCACACGATGCCCGCGATCAGGAAGCTGATGATCACGGCCGGTCCGGCGTGGAAAGCCGCAGCCTGGGCTCCGATGGAGAAGATGCCCGCTCCGACGGCCACGGCCACGCCCATGATGGCCAAATCCCACCAAGTGAGGTCACGTTTGAGGGAACGCCCCGACTCGCCTGTTTCCGCAATGGTTTGCTCGACGGATTTCTTACGGAATACGTTCACCGCAATCCCCTTCCTCCATACGGCCGGTCATTCCGGCCGCTCTCGACAAGGGGCAAGTATAGAACGATACCGTCACATTGGCGTCACTTGAGATCCATGCCGATGACGACCGGTTCGGGTACCAAGCGGATGCCGTAAGCCGCTTCGACGCCATCCTGCACGGTTTTGGCGAGGTCGGCGATGTCGGCCGCGCTGGCGCCACCCCGATTGGTCAGCGCCAGCGTGTGCAACGTGGACAGGCCAGCGGTCGCGGTCGCGGCGGTTTTGAAGCCCTTGTGGAATCCGGCGTGATCGATGAGCCATGCGGCGGAGGTCTTGACGCCCGGCTCGCCGTCCGGCAGGGTCGCGTCGAAACGAGGCGCATCTTCGGGAAGGGCGGCCGCCTGCTCGATCGTCAGAATCGGGTTCATGAAGAAACTGCCGCAGCTATGGCGATTGAAATCCGGCTCGTCATTGCCGGCCTGGGTACGTTGCGCGTCATGCGCGATGGCGACCAGCCCGGCCTTCTTGGTACCGCGCATGGGTTCGGCAAGGTAGCGGTGGGAATCCTCCAGCATGCCCTTGGCGGCACGCACCGCAAGCACGGCGTTGCGGATATCCTTGGTATTCATACGATCACCGACCTCGACGCCAAGCGCCTTGGCGAGCTGACCATAGCCGACCACTCCGGTATCGCTATGGTGCAGGGCGAAGGTGACGGAAAGCACCACATATCGGGGGGTCGGGAAGAATTCGTCGGCCGGCGTAGCCGGAGCCGCATACATGCTGGCCTTAAGTGCACTCATGCGGTAGCCGAAGCGCAGATCTTCGGCGGTGAGGTCGCAGGTGCGTTTCTCCTTGCGGTCCCAGACCTCCACGCTGCGCACGCTGGAACCGGCCTCCTGGCCATAGGCTCCGATGTTCTGCACCACCGATGCGCCAACGGTTCCAGGGATTCCGGACAGTCCCTCCACGCCTTCCAGACCGAGTTCGACGCAGAAATCCACGAAATCGTCCCAGTTGCAGCCGGCTTCGGCATTGACGTGTACGATTCTCTCGCCGTTCTCCACCGGAGCGGCCTCGTCGAGCACGTTGATGCTGCGGCGTGCGTCGCGAACGACCACACCGTTGAACGGCGTGTCGGCCACCAGCATGTTGGAGCCGCCGCCGATTACGCATAACGGCAGTCCCTTGGCATCCGCATCTTCAACAGCTTCGATGACGCCGACACGCGAAGTGGGTTCAAGGAAGATGGCGATGGGCCCGCCAACGCCGATGGTGGTGAGATCTGCAAAACTTGTCATAGTGCTCCAGAATAACAAAAACCCGACCGAAATGGTCGGGTTTGAAAGTGTTGAACTCGCTCAGCGGGTCTCGCGATGCACGGTCTGCTTGCCGCAGCGGGAGTTTGTAGCGAGAAAGAGACTCGAACTCTTGACCTTACGATTATGAGTCGTACGCTCTAGCCAGCTGAGCTATCCCGCCATGAGAGCCTCGAGTGAGAATCGGACTCACGACCTCTTCCTTACCAAGGAAGTGCTCTACCACTGAGCTATCGAGGCGTGGCGGATAGTGGATTCGAACCACTGAAGCACGAGGCGACTGATTTACAGTCAGTTCCCTTTGACCGCTTGGGAAATCCGCCGTGCTGCCTGTTTGGTTTGAACCCCAACCGGCAACCCGTTTAGTATGCCACGACCCCTCCGATAAACGCAAATACGGCGTGTCGCACATGGCCGGACCCCTCATAATCGTTGGAATTCCGCGCTTTTTACGTAACATGTTCGTCTCCAAAACGAAACGAGCCTCTGCAAGACTTTTCCCATGACTTCAGAACTCGTACACCACGGACAATCATTCGACGACCAGCCGCTCGGCTTCGGCACCAAATCCATCCACCTCGGCAACGGCGTGGACAAGGAGACCGGAGCGATCCGACGGCCGATCACCCTGGCCAACGCCTACGCACTGCCCTACGACCCGAGCGACATCAACTGGTCAAGCTCGGACGTGAACCTCTATACGCGCAACGGACACCCGAACCAGCGTTATCTCGAGGCGAAACTCGCCAATCTCGAAGGAGCCGAGGACGCCGTCGTGCTCGCCTCAGGCGTGGCCGCACTCGCCGCCACCTTCACCACCTTCCTCAACCGGGGCGACCATGCGATCTTCTCCGACACGACATACATCGCCGCATACCGGCTCCTCAACCAGATTCTGCCCGAGAAGTACGGCATCGAAACCTCCATCGTCGACACCTCCGACCCGGCCAACGTACTCAACGCCATCAAGCCGAACACCAAGCTGATTCATCTGGAGACGCCAGCCAACCCGACCCTGAAGGTCACCGACATAGCGAGCGTGACGTCAATCGCCCGCGAGGCGCAGGAACGGCTTGGCCATGACATCCTCGTCAGCGTGGACAACACCTTCAATTCGCCGTACAACGTACGCCCGCTGGAACTCGGCGCGGACATCGTGGTGGAGAGCCTCACCAAATACATCAACGGCCATGGAGACGCCCTCGGCGGCATGATAGCCACCACCAAGGCCCGAACCGACGAAATCCGCTTCACCGCCCAGGTCAACTACGGCGGCATCATCAGCCCGTTCAACGCATGGCTGATCAACCGAGGCACGGTAACGCTCCCGCTGCGCATGAAGCAGCACAACGCCTCGGCACAGGCCATCGCCGAACATCTCGAACGGATCGACGCGGTACGGTTCGTCAGCTATCCGGGCCTCGAATCACACCCGGGACACACCGTGGCAACCAGCCAGAAGGCCCACCCGGCGGCCGGATACGGCGGCGTACTCGCCTTCGGGCTCAATACGGACCACGAAGGCCACAACCGGTTCGTCTCCAAGCTCAACGTCATCACCTCGGCGGTCTCGCTCGGACATGACGAGAGCCTGATCGTGTTCCTCGGAGAAGACGACGAACGCCAATACCTGTACCCGCAGGAGTTCCATCAGGGCTTCTTCCGCCTTGCAGTCGGACTCGAAGACACCGACGATCTGATCCGAGACATCGACCACGCACTCACGGAAGCCGGATTGATGGAATAGCGATTCCCGATCGGGAAACCGCAACACAGAAGCCACAAAACGAGCGAAGCCCCGTTCCCACACAGGAACGGGGCTTCGCCATGAACAAACGGCGCTACGCTACGCTCAGCCGAGGATGGCCAGAATATCGCGGGCGGCCACGATGAGGTAATCCTCACCCTGATAGTGCACTTCGGTGCCACCGTACTTGGAGTACAGCACCTTGTCGCCGACCTTGACGTCGACCGGAATGCGCTCGCCGGCGTCGTTACGACGGCCCGGGCCGACGGCCAGGACTTCGCCCTGCTGCGGCTTCTCCTTGGCGTTGTCCGGGATGAACAGACCGGAAGCGGTCTGGGTCTCGGCTTCCGCCTGCTTGACGATGATCTTGTCTTCCAACGGTGTGAGTGAGATCGACACTGTGGACCTCCTCTTTCTTAAGAGAAATCGATACTTACCGCGCCGGGACCCGCTAGCAAGAGGCTGACGATCACTTACGGCGTCGTCCTTTTCGCGCTGGGATATACTCTAGCGCGATTATTAGCACTCTGCCAACTCGAGTGCTAATGCTGAGAGAGAAACCCTATGAAAAAGCCTGAAACCATGCGGTTTCAGGCTTCGACACGTTTATGCGCCTCACGCGCCACGACGGGCCAGAATGGCTTCCAAACCGGTGCCAAGCGAATCGGAGGTGGCATCGGGAGCCGTCACCTCGGCACTGACCTCCGTATCATGAAAGTCCTTGACACTGACCTCGTTGAGCTGCACGCCAGCCTCGACACGCGCCCCGCTCTCATCTTCATCCATGTCGCTCATGGCATCGGAAGGCACGATCAACGGTTCGACGGGTTCGGCCTGCTCAACCGGCCTGACCGGCGGTATGGCCTTGGCGACCTGCCTGGTGGACTTGATTTCCATGCTTTCCGGCACGGCCTGCCTGACTTCCACACCGTTGCGCGGAGCTCCCAGCGAGAACGAAATCAAATCCTGTGAGGATTGGTCCGGTACGGAAATCTCCTTGGAAACCGGCTTGTCCTCGGCATGTTCAGCCATATCCTGCTGCTTGTCACGTTCGTCATGAATGGACAGACCGGCGTTCCGCCGGTCCGGAGTGGCTTCCGGCGCAACCTCGGCCTTCGCCGCGGCCTCCTGCTTGCGCTTGTTCAACGCACGATCACGGTCCGCCTTGCCGCGTTCGACGGCCTGGCGAATCTCCCCTTCCGGCATCACATCGGTCGGAACCTGCGTTTCGGCAATCCTGCGCGCTTCGGCCAGTTCCGCATCATGCAGTCTCCTACGTTCCGCCTGCTCGGCACGCGCACGCTCACGTTCGGCGGCGGCCTGCTTCCTCATCCGGGAACGATATCGGGCGACTTTCTGCTCCCAATCCCTCGCCTGCTTGGCGGCACGCACGCCAAGGGCCATCACCGCAATCAGCATGACCGCCGGAATAAGCGCGAACCATGCGCTGAAATGCAACGCAACCGCTGCGACGATCACCGCAATCGTCGTCACGGCCAGCGCAACGACGATGATCCGACGTCGCCGAATCGCAGCTCGGCGAAGGGTGCGCACTTGGGCGATATGCTCTTCGGACATCCTGCCCCCCTGAGCCTCGGAAGACTGCATTATAGCCCCTTTCGCCTGCGGCGTGCTCACGTCGGAGAACCTCGTCCCGCTATCGGCATCCACAAGATGCAACGACGGCGAAAACCGGTCTTCGCGATGTTCGATCACTCGCTTCATGCCTTTGACCGTCCGTCGGGGCAGCCATCCAACCATGAGAATCACGACAATCGCAAGCACGACCACCGTGCTTAACGACTCATAACCCATAGGTCACAAGAATAGGTGACTTTCTGACAATCTGGCCACATCCGTTTCGGGCGTGTCGGGCCTACGCAGTCATCAGCCTGGCCGTGAAACCGTTGGGGGCGTCCTCGGATGTCATGGCGTAGGTCTCATGATCGCGCCACCGCCCATTGACATACATGTAGGCGCGGCGCACCCCCTCGAAATGCGCCCCTACCTTGACGGCGACACGTCTGGAACGGGCGTTTTCGGGCAGCAGTGCAATTTCCAGCCGATGCAGGTGCGGCCCGTCGGGGTCGAACATGGCCCAATCCGCCAACAACGTCACTGCCATCGGCGCGAATCCACGCCCAGCGCAACGTTCATCCACCCAATACCCGACTACGCCGGTACGCATCGCGCCGTAGCAAATCGCTCCGAGCGAAATCTGGCCGACGATGCGCCGCTGATGTTCCATGACGAACACCACCCCGGTGCCGTCACGCTCGTTACTGCGCAACCGCCGTATCCACATATCGAACGACATCGACTGGCCGTGCAACGGATCGCCCGACTCCCACGGACGCAACCAGGCATCGTTGCGCCAGCGCACCTCATTCCATTCGTCGTCATCATCCGCAGTAAGCGGACGCAGCCGGATCGGTACCTGCAGTGCCTGCGACTGTATGAACTGCGGCACGGCGATGGCATTGGCCCGTATGGGACATATCATGTCGCGGAATGCTTGGAAAACGGTCACGCACCTATTGTGCCACCCACCGCCCCGCCGTCACGTTCCATACAACATGTCGTGATACAACAGGCGATATGGACACGACCGAAGCGACCGAGCCCCCGGAGGCAGCCGAACGACTGCGCTCCATGAAACAGGCCATGCGCCATCAGGCCATCGCCGCACGCAAACGCACCACACCCGAGGAACGCCTCGAGGCCGGCCGGCGCATAGCCCTGCATGCCTGTGACGAAGGTCTGATTCACCCTTTCGCCACGGTGGCCGCCTTCGTTTCCATGGGTAGCGAAATTGCGATGGCCCCGCTGCTGCAGGCGTTGCTTGACGCGCAATGCCGCGTACTGGTGCCCCGATTGGGATCCGGCATGACCATCGGATGGAGCGAACTCGACGATCTGGAAGGGTTGCGCAGCGTTCGCGGCGATGACGGTTCGCCGAATACGCGCCGTCCGCAGGAACCGGAGAGTCCCTCCGGCGGGCCAGACACGCTCAGCGATGCCGAATTGATCATCGTACCGGCCTTCGCGGTGGACCCATCCGGCATTCGCCTGGGCCGTGGCGGCGGCTGGTACGACCGCGCACTGGAATACAAGGCGGCCAAGGCGCGAGTAGTGGCGATCTGCTGGCCGTGGGAGACCACAAGCACGCCGATACCGCACGAGCCGCACGACGTTCCCGTCGATGCGGCGCTCACCCCGGACGGGTACATGGCCATTCGATGAACGCGACGGTCACGCATCGCCTGCGCACATTCTGTGAAATGCCCCATCAAGCCGTCTCAGGGCGCGTACTAGGATACGACACGCCGATGATGTGGATAACCCCCATCCTTCGACCACAACCCCTGATCCGGCTTGCGCGATCATATTCCCACAGGTCATCATGCTCGCATGATGACCTGTTTGCATAATCTGACGAATCAGCCGTCCATGCGCCGCCTGGCCAGGAATCCGCTTCGGAGCGCACGATTGCGCCGCCTGTTGGCTGCATTATGCGCGGGATTGGCGGTGTTCCTGGGATTGCAGTGCCTGCGGTCGACGGTTGAAACCCGTCCCGCAGTCGTGACGACCCAACGCATCCGCCGCGGCGACACGATCACGGCCTCCGTCGTCGCCGTAAGAGACATCCCATACGATGCCGCCTGGAATAACGCATTCCATACGATCGATGACGTTACGGGCATGGTCGCGCAAATCGACATTCCCGACGGCGGCATCGTCACGGCAACGATGGCACGCGCCTCTCCCATGATTCCGCAAGGCCATACGGCGGTCGACGTGCGATTGGCCAGCTCCATCGACGAGCTCGACGTCGGCGATGAAGTGACGCTTTCCGGCGCCGTGCCT
>PPYE01432881.1_pt1 | contig 25114 bp, 23 predicted proteins | sample 1559881 | NCBI WGS metagenome assembly PPYE01 (sample SAMN08240022, study PRJNA423297) | Human gut metagenome, whole genome shotgun sequencing project. | reverse complement strand
TTTACAGACAAGGCAGAATCGCCATTTTCCGAAATGGTATTGCTTGTGCCGGTAATGCCGCTGTCCGTTTCGGAACCTGTCCCCGTATCAGATCCCGTTGAACCGGTATTCCATGTTCCTTGCAAAATACTGCGCAGCTGATCTTTTTCTTGATCGCTTGCCGCATGATCTGTAGTAGCGCTTTGGGAGGCAGAATTGTATTTTTCTCCATCTGTGTAATTGGAGTGAGAAAGTAACTCTTCGATTTGTTCTTTTGAAAAAGTCATATTTTCCCCAATCACAAAGCCATTGGGACTGTTGATTCCAATTTGGTTATGTGTTGGAATTTCATTAAACCACTCTGTAATATCACGAGAAGACTGTTGATTCATAATAGCTTCTGTGCTGTCTGTAGAGATATCGCTTCCCCCAGTGCCAACAGAGGTGTCGGTATCAGTTTCTCCGGTTAAAGAACCCCCAGGAGAAGAACTATCACCATAAGTACCAACATCTCCAACTTGATATGCCAACACGGAGCTAGAGGTGGTAGACATTAAAATGAAAGCTGTTAACAGGACAGCGAAAACTGTATTTATTTTTTTCTTCATTCGTGTCAGGCAAAACCGCCTACGACTTTTGCCATGGGCGAAATTGCCCACCCCCCTTTCTTTTAAAATTTAATAGATAATTGATAGTCAGTCTTAGTTGTTTTCTTCATATTGTTCGATAATTGATGCGAAAGTAGGATTCTGTGTAAGATCTTTTCTCAGATTGTACCATTCTTCGGCATCTCTATTCATTCCATAAACTTCTTTATTATTATCAGCTCTATAATCACTCTCTTGATTATTATAGTCTCTTTCTGAAATATTAACCTCTTTGTCGTATCCGGCTGCAACATTATTAGCGTATCTATCATAAGAGGTTTGATATTCCGCTGAATCTTCTTGGTTTGCTTGTCCAGCAATACTTGCGATATCATTTAATGTATTTGCGAGTTCTAAACTCGGCATTAGGTCATAGGTGACAAAATCATCTTGCGTAAGATCAAAAACTTTTGACATAGAAATTTGATTGTTTACAGTTTGAAAAACTTCATTTGAACGGTAATCTCCTAATTGCTCATCACGGGCGGCGCTCATATCAGCTAACATAGAAGAAACATCAGGAAGTTCAGCTGTTGTCAATTGATGATTAGATAGAACATCACCAAATGTGTTTTGAAATTCTTGCATAATATTCGTGCTGTAGCCAGATGAGATTTGAGGAAGATCTATTGTTGCATAAGAACCATATCCCAAATCCGTCATAGATTGTGCCAAGCCAGAATATTGCAAATTAAGCCGCTGAACAGCCTCTTCGTTTAATGCAGCATTGTTTTCAAATAATTTAGTTGCATCGATTCCACTGATTAGCTCTTGATATTGAGCGTACAAAGAAGATGTACTACTGGTGTTTTCATTGTTTGTTAGGTCTGCAAAGGATTCTCCGTCGATAGTTGGGAAAGAACTGGTACTGTTCGAAACAGGGGTGGATGCGGATGATGTGGGTTCCTCTGCACTAACGGCTGCAGTGGGGATACAGGCCAAAGCAGCGATTATACAGATAGAAGCGATTAATTTTTTAGTTTTCATAAAAAGACCTCCTTTGCTAATAGTATGTTCGAAAAAGTTTTTTTCAAAAGGAGGAGACAGAGATGCGGACAAAAGAGGAAACCGCCAGCAGCCACTGACGGTTTTCACCTTAGAACTTAAATTTTACTTTTCCGTGATCGAGGATCAATTTAGCCTCAAATTTATCTCCGGTTTTCTTGCTGATAAAACCTTTTAGCTTTTTTGTTTCTCCATTCTGTAATAGGCTTTGGACCTGGTTCAAAGTCAAATTTTTTCCTGCAATCGTTCTGGAGACAGAAAAATGGCATCCATCAGAATAACCGGAACAGCCCCACCCCCATTTGTGTTCTTTGATTGGTTTTCCGCAGAGAGGGCAAAACAGATTAGAATCTGTCGTTCCGACTGCAATAGAAGAATGCATGATAGTGTCGCACCAAGCCTTCGTAGCGGCTTCAATATCTGTTTGAAATTTCAAAGGATCTTCTTTTCCTTTTGCGATTTCATCTAATCGGATTTCCCATTGTGCGGTCAATGCAGCAGATTTAATATCTTCCACCGGCAATGCCTGGATAATATCAATTCCTTTTTGAGTGGCATAAATCGTTTTTCCTTTTCTCTCGATGTAGCCCCGATGAAGCAAAGTATCAATAATATTTGCTCTTGTTGCTTCTGTTCCGATTCCTTTCACGTCCAGCGTTTCCATTGCTTTTTTAAGCTCTTTATCTGTCAATTCTTTGCCTGCACTCAGCATGGCGGTCAAAATTGATTTATCAGTATATCGCTTTGGAGGGGCCGTTTCTTTTTCATCCATAAAATATTCGCCGGTTACTTTTTCTCCAATTTCCATGTTTGGAAGGACTTGTTCTTTTATTTTTCTGCCGCAACACATCCATCCCTCATCCACGATGCGCGATCCGTGAGAAATAAATTTTTCTTCCGCAACGGTTGTTTCAATCGCTGTCCTTTCTATTTTGGCTGGAGGATAAAGCATTCTGATTACCGATTTAGCGATGAGGTCATATACTTTGCTTTGTTTTTCATCAAGATCTTCTGGAATTACGCCAGTCGGAATAATAGCAAAGTGACTTTCCACTTTTGCGTCATCGAAAAAATGCTTACTATCAAAATTGCGAGCTCTGGAAGAAATAAGAGATCCATATTCTTTGGTTGTGGCCAAAGAATCTAATACAGCATTTACAGTTGGAACCATATCTTCTGTTAAAAATTGCGAGTTCGTTCTTGGATATGTGGTAAATCCGCCATCATATAGGGTTTGCGCAATATCAAGCGTCTCTTTCAGGGTGAAACCAAACAAAGCGTTGGCATCCATTTGCAGCGTAGAAAGGCTGTATAAATTCGGGACAGCTTTACTGGTAATTACCTTTGCAAAATTTGTCACTACCCCATTCTTTCCATTGATCAGGCGCATAATTCTTTCAGCGTCTTCTTTTTTCTCAAACTTCTTTTCACTATGTTCCGCTGTGTATTGTTTTAATCCAGTTTTCAAATCTGCAAAATTAGCGGTAATAGTGTAATATTTGGACTTGGCAAAACCGGTTACTTGAAGTTCACGATTTACAATCATGGCCAATGTTGGCGTTTGAACCCGTCCAACACTGAGGACATCATTTGAAGTGTTTTTCAGGGTCATGGCCGCAGTGACATTATATCCCACAGCAGCATCCGCAATCGCTCTCATTCTTCCGGCGGTTTCTAAATTTTTCATTTTGGAACCATCAATAAGGTTTTTTGTAAATCCTTCTTGAATCCCACCTTTCGTTTGAGAAGAAAAGCAGGCCCGTTTGACCGGCTTGCGGCACCCTGCTAACTCATAGATATAAGAAAAAATAACTTCCCCTTCTCTATCGTAGTCGGTTGCGTTAATAACATATTCGCTTTTGCTCATTAACTTTTTGATTATTTGAAACTGCCTTTTAATTTTCTCATTTTGTCCATATTTGTCTTTTTCTTCAGGAAATTGAATTAGTTTGATTTCATAAGTATCCGGGAAAAACGGAATCGGCATTTTGCGCCAATTGGCATAATCCGGGTTATAATCTTTTGCCTGTTTCAAAGTAGCCAGATGTCCAAATCCCCAAGTCACATAACATTCTGTGCCACGAAAATTGATCTTTAAAAAACCATCTTTATTTTGCTGTGCTTTTACAGCTTTTTCTCTGGTTTTTAATTGTTTGAATGAAACGGTAGAACCGTTATGCAGAGTGATTCTATCCAAAGCAGCGGCTATTTTCATTCCAACATCAGGTTTTTCAGCTAGGATTGTGATCATCATCTTCCCTCCCCTGCTCGATCTGATCAATCGAATCAACCAGCTCTAAATTTTCGCAGAGCAAATTATTGATTTTCGTTTTTAAATATTGGTAAGTTTGTTTTTCCTCTGGAGTTACATGAGGTTTTTCCTGTGTAACATTGATTGCTTCCATCAGCCAAATCAAATACTCCACAGCGCATGGTGCATTTGTCTGTAATAAATAGACTAAATCACTTATTTCCGGCAAATTCTCGGATAAAAAAATTTCTTCGGAAAATATTTTTTCTGTTTCTTCTTTGAATCTGGCTTGAAGCTGATCATATTCATCAAAAGTCATCGTAAGCAAACGCTCACCTCCCTACTATTAGTATGTTCTTTTTTTGACGCCATCAAAATTTGTACGAATCGAAATTTCTCTTGGTTTTTCGATTTTCGAACATACTATATTTAGGTTGTTATAGTAAGACGATTGGAGTTTGATATAACAGCAAATAAAAGCATAGGAGGAAAAACGATGAAATGGGAAAAACGAAATAACGCCGTACATACCATAGACGATGTTATTTCGAGCAATACAGGTTTATCCAAAGATGAATTTCTGCATCCAAAAGAGAATGTATTCATTAAAGGAATTCCAGAAGCACTTAAAATCATCAACAAAGCAATTCAAAATCATGAGCAAATCACGATTCTAGGCGATTATGATTGCGATGGAGTTACATCATCATCCATTTTGTATCGTTTATTTACAGACGGATATAAGTACAACAAAGTAAAAGTTCGATTGCCCAAACGATTTTCGGAAGGATATGGGTTATCAATGAAAATGATTGATGAAATATCTTCCGGTTTAATCATTACAGTGGACAATGGAATTGCTGCAGTGAATGAAATTCAAGCCGCAAAAGATAAAGGATTGACGGTTGTTGTAGTAGACCATCATTTGCGTCGAGAGGACAATCAACTTCCAAATGCAGATGTGATCATTGATCCAAATGCGATAGAAGGCAGTGAATTTAATGGCTATTGCGGAGCCGGGCTGGCTTATAAGATTGCGCAAGCATCAGGATATGCGGACGCAGAATTATTGTCCGTGCTTTCCTCATTGGCTGCGATGGGCACCGTTGCCGATGTAGTTCCGTTGATCAAAGACAATCGAAATATCGTGATTACCGGCCTACAGGCGATCAATGAAGGGAAAGTCCCACTTGGTTTGAAAGAGCTTGTTGAAGAAATGCGTGTTGAGTACGTAAAAGAAGGAGACATTGGATATCGCCTTGCTCCAGCCATCAATGCGGCCAGCCGGATGGAAGATAACGGTGCAATGGACGCTTTCCGATTGCTCGCCTTAGATTGCCACGATCCAGCTTTAGCGGCTTATTTGGTGGAGCAAAACGAATTGCGAAAAGAAAAAGTAAAAGCAGGACTGAAAAGAGCCAATACCATCATTGAAGATCAGGGATTGTCCGAAGATCCATTCTTAGTTTTATATACTTTGGCAGATGATGCGGATTGGTTTTCAGAAGGGATCATTGGAATTTTGGCCGGAAAATTGGCTGAAACTTATAAGGTCCCTACAATCGTCTTGACCGAGACCGAAGAACCCGGCATTCTAAAAGGAAGTGGAAGAAGCTATGGAGATGTTCATTTGAAGCATCTTTTAGATCATGGGAGTAGATATTTGATGCGGTTTGGCGGACACCCAGGGGCGGTCGGTTTAACTATGCGATTAGATCAGGTAAAAAAAATAAGGACTTGTCTGATCGCTCAAATGAAATCCGTTCAAAGCTGTCAAGATAAAGATACACTTTATTATGACTTGGAAATTAAGGCAGATCAGATTCCGGAAGCAATAGAAAAGTTAAATTTATATGCGCCATTTGGAGCCGGGAATCCATCTGTTACTTTTATGATAAAGGATTTTAAGCTCTTTCCCAGATACGGAAAATTCTGTCAATATATAGGAGATGGGACAACAGTAAAGTTATTCGGGAAAGTGTGTGATGCCATTGGCTTTCATCTAGCGGATCAATATCAACAGCTTTCAAATCCACTAGCCTTAAATTTGCTTTTGCTTGGAAATCTTTCTACGAATGTTTTTATGGGGCAAGAGACTCCACAAGTAGAACTAATTGATTTTAGGAAAACCGAGCAAAAAGGTAAAACAAATTTGGCTCAAAAATTATCTGCGAAGATGAAAACGTTTTAATTCAGGAGGACAAACAGCATGGTGGATTATCCAAAGCAAGTTTTTTGTGTATGGGGCAATGACATTTCAATGGATGCTTCTTTTGAATTGGTGGCGCCACGAAAAGAAAGTTCTGTTCCGCCTTTAGAGTTGCATGAATCGAATCTTTCACGATTCGTGATTACACTCTTAGATCGGAAAAGTGGAACACCAATTCCACATCGAGTGAATATTCCCGCAAATGATATATCGGCTATTATCGAGAAAATGCGGGTTGCATTAAACCAAAAAGCTACTGTTCAACTTTTTAGTAAAAAAGATTCTATGCCAGCTTATACTGTTTTAATGGTTGGATCCTTTAGCGGGAAGACAGCGGCAGAAGTTTTAAGGGAAGATTCAAACAACAAAGATAAACTGCTGCAAACAAAAAAATGGTTACAGCAGCATTTAGACAGATATCCTGCAAACGAAAGCAAAATTAAGGCCATTGATCAAGCAATTAGGTTGTTTGATGAAGGAAAGCTAAAAGCGATGCCAAAATCGGTTTATGAAATTTATCGCCGTGAAATGAAAACTTCTCGGAAATATGATGAAGATGGATTTTATAATTGTGCTGATATCCATATTTGCTGCAATTTCTCAACAAAGTATCCATGGTCTGTTACCGTGAGTAATTATCAGGCCAAAAAGAAAAGATACAAGGAAACGTCGGTTATTGATGGTACTACCGTCAAAAACAAAAAAGAAGCAGTGATTTGGTTATCGGATGATGACTTTATTTCATGTTTTCGAAAAATGCAGGATTTGGTATCGTTGTTCCAGCTTTATAATTATAAGACTTTGCTAAATCGAGCAAACTTCTATTTTGAAAAGCAATTGGAGCAAGCGCAAAAACGAAACAGTAAGGGAAAGGAGAAGGAACATGAAACGATGATTCCATTTCCGGAATTTTACACTAACGGAAAAGCTGAATAATAAGCTGTTATCAAAAAAAGGCCCCCTTCCAAGGGGCCTTTTTGTTTTGTCCGTTTTCGACATACTAAAAGAAAGGGAACTTTTTATGAAAGGAGGCAGGGCAATTTCTCTCATGGCGAAAGTTATGGGTGTTGCCCCAATATATTATGAAAAAAGCATTGATAATCTTAATTGTACTGCTCTTAATTTTTTCAGGTATTTGGATTTTTAAGTCAAAAACACCGGCGCAAAGACCGGATTCATATGCTACTGGATATGACGATTCACAGTGGTGGACTGTAAGTTTGGACACTGACGTGGATGATGAATGGGTTTTAGACCCTGAGATTCCAGATAATTATATTCCCGTTCCTGGCGAAGAAGAGTTATACATGGTGGTAGATGAAAACGGCAACATTACAAAATACCGCCACCGCACGCAGCAAGAAGACGGATCGTGGATATGGGAAGATATAAATCCGGATATTCCAGACAACTATGAACCAGTTGAAGGATTGGAAAATGTATATCGTGTTACCGATGAAAACGGAAATGTACATTACTATCGATACATTCGGAATGACGATGATACATTTGCTTTTGTCGAGGTTGACGAAAATGGAAACGATTTGGAACCATTGCCGAATGGAGATGAAATTCCAAACAATTATCAACATTTAAGCGGAAATGTATATGCTGAAACAAATGATTATGGGGTTGTAATTGGGTATCGTGAAAGGGCTCAAAATGATGACGGCAGTTATACCTGGAAAGTAGTGCAAAAGCCAGCATTAGCAGCTGATGACGGAAGCCTATCTTATAATTCTCAACCGCCGACAACTTCACAGACAACCAGCACTTCCGGAACTTCATCTGGAACAACGCCTCCTCCGCAAACGTCTATCGGCAGTCAAACAGGAGAAGGGACAACCACTGAAGTCCATTCGGATGGTTCTTATACTGAAACAGAAACAATTCTCAGCACCTCAACATCTGGTGGTTGGATTACTACTTATCAAACAATCGTAACAAGGACCTATGATGCCCAAGGAAACCTGTTGTCAACCAGAAAAGAAGGTCCAACAGAAATAAGTAGAACACAAGTCACCTCTAATCAAACTCAAACTCCTGATAAGAGTCAAATTGCATCAAGCCTGCAGGCTGAAGTAGCACGTGTGAGTGTAGGGATGAATTACCGAACGGATCTTGCTCAAAGTGTATTGGCCAATCTGAATGCAGAACGTGCGGCCAATGGAGTACCGACTTTGCGTATGGCTTCCAACACTACAGCATATCAATTAGCACAAGCAAGAGCGGCAGCAATGGCCACATACGATTACAGCGATTACAATTCTCCGCTTTATGGAGATTTGGATACTATGCTCGCCACATTTGGAATTTCATCCCCTGCCCCCTCTGAAAACACATGGAGAGCTAATTCTTCTACAACGGCAGATGCCATTCACGCAAGATTTATGTCTTTATCGGGATCTACCTGTTTGAGCAGCGATTATACCAGTGTTGGGATTGCAATCGTTGAAGCAAACGGATATCTCTATATTGATGAAGTGTTTTTGAGCGATTGAGAGATTTCCCACGGCAACATCAAAATTCATTCTAAAATTCTGACATACTATAGATAAGGAGGTCTTGCTGAAAACATTGCCAAAATATTGAGCAGGGCAAAATTATTGGCATTGAAAAATCAGTTGACTAAACTCAAAAAATAAGGAGAGAAATATATGCACACAAACGAGGTAATTTTAAGAGGCAGAATTGTAAGTAAGTATCGGCAGCCAGAAAGCAAATGGCTGGCAATGACAATTGCAGTAGATTCCAGAAATGGTATGGCTGACTACCCCCAAGTTTATTGGTATGGGAGCCAAATCGATGAGGTGGATCAGTGTTATGATGTAAGAGATCATGTTACAGTAATGGCATTGACACAAAGAGACTTTCGAGCCAGAGCACAGATCTTGGTTGGAAGCGAAATCCAGAGTACCCCAAGAGAAATGTATGAAAAATTTGGCGTTGATACCGGACGATATCTGCCTGATGAAAACGAGGTCAGAGTAGAAGGGGTAATCGCCAATATCTTTATCCCAGAAAATTCTTCTGTCGCCATTATTACTGTACGCACAGATTTATATGACAACCGCCATTATTATGTGCAAGCTTCTTGTTTCCGGCGCACAAAAGAAAAGGTTGAAAAAATGCAAGTCAATGATAAAGTTTGTATGCTTGGTCATGTACAGACCAGCCGCAGAAGGACTGATTCTGGAACAACTTATTTCCAGACCATTGTCTGCCATTACATTGAGAAAATCGAGGACGAGGGAGAAGAAGAGGCAAGTTGAAGGAAATTATAGTTCCCGTTTGGGAAAAAAGTATGTTGACGGTTGATGAAGCTGCAGCTTATTTCAATATTGGCACAAAAAAGCTAAGAGAATTGATTGACAATGAGAATTGTGAGTTTGTACTTCATGTTGGGAATAAGCGGCTGATTAAGCGTCGATTGTTTGAAAAGTTCCTTGAGCAAACTTATTCAATTTAGATTTCAGTGTTTTGAAATTTTCGTTCTAAAAGAAAGAGAAGGCCGTAAAAGCCTTCTCTTTCTTTATGTGTTCACTTGTTTTTCTTTCTCTCTGATTATTTTTGACATTCGTTTCAGAATTTCCTTGTCATCAATATCGCTAATTAGAGAAGAAAGCAATTCCGGAAGTTGTTCTTTATGATAGGCGCTACTGTTCTTTATTATCATTGCATAATATTCATTTGCCGTTAAGGTAGGGACAAAAGTTCTTGCTATTCGTCGTCCAGTTTGTTCAAATCCCTTGATTTGAATGGCGCCTTTATCCAGCATAGAATTGAGCAAAATGTGGATAGAACTATCTTTCCAGGTGCGATGTGGCGCATGGCTGAGAATAAAGCTTCTGGATAACGGTTTTTGTTCCTTCCATAACACTTCCATAATTTCAAGTTCACTTTTCGTCAATCGAAAAACAGTTTTATCCATAATAAGCTTCTTCTCCTTAGTTATCTAGTAAACTTATGAATTAACTATATCTAAAAATTTAGGTTTTGTCAATAGAGAAAAAATATATAAAAACGCTATTTATCAGATCGGGGCGTAAAACCCCTTGCTTTAGCTATGGGGAGTATGTCACACATGACTTATTCTTTCTCCTTCCATTACAAAATAGCTATGTACAAAAATATGCTTTCGACAAAAAATGACAAAATAATAGTAGGGACTCATATCGATACCACACAATTTTCATTTGCCTAGAAAGGAGAAATGTGATATGATGAAATAAAGTATAGACAACTCAAACGGAAAAACGAATGATTTTACAGGAGGATAAACAAATGGGAAAAATTACTGATGTAATAAAAAAAGAGCCCAACCAAATCACCTTTGTTGGATTCGAAAAGCTCAATGATGTAATTACAATCAAACCTACTAATGTCACTCTTATTATTTCCCCTGGTTCTGACACCAGAACGAATGGAAGAGTATTCACATTGCAAAATAAAAAATCAACCGATCCGGAATTGATTAAGCTCATCAATGAATTTTGTCATGATGAATATACAGCGTTCCTTTTGATTGATAACAATTACTATCAGACAGACATCCAAGTATCCGAATCGGATGTGGATTTCTAAATAAAAATAAGCAGGGAGAAAACAGCAATGTTTTCTCCCTTTTTACTTAAAACGATAATGAAAAACTTTCCGAAACTAATGTAGTAGATGATGTAGAAATTTTGCGACCAATAATCTGATATAGTGGTTGCAAATAAAACACAATAGTTTTTTAAAGTATTTTTTTGTCAAAAAACATTTTTTTGTCGATTTGAAAAAGTAGTAAATTCGTAGTAAAACACTGATGAAAAGCTCAAAAACACTAGGCGTTAAGCCAATTATTTGAAAATGATCAAATATTGCCGTGGCAAATAAAACAAATTTTTATCATTTTTGACTCCATTTTAACTTTGATTTGAGTAACATTTTCCTGCTCACAGAGCACTAGTACCATTATTATAGCACATTTCCATTATTTTGCATACTCGAATTACCATTTTGCGAATTACGTTTATTTGTTTTAGGGAAAAAAGAGGTTTACTTCATTTTTCGCCGAATCCACTCCATTAAAATCTCCACAATCTGTTCCTGTTCCTCCCGGGTCAAGGGACGCCCTTGCGACACGCCGTACCATTTTTCCAAACAGCCCCGGCAGCAGCAAGCGGTGGCGTGCTGTGCCAGAAACACCGGGTGGCCTTTCATGGGGGTCTGCTTGCCATCGTGTTCCGGCTCAGCCGGCGCCAAACGGGTGCGGATGAAATCCTGTGCGTGACGGCGCAAGGTGTCTTCTCCCTTTTCCAGCACATACTGTTTCAGCTTTGGCGAAAGGGAAAACCGGCTGCGAAACTCCGAAGCGGACAGGCGCTGAAACAGCTCCTCCATTTGAGCTTTGGTTTTGGGCAGACGGGAAGGCTGATGATCCAGCCCTGCCCTTTTGGCTTGGCTGTGCTGCAAGGAACGAGGTATTTGATAGGCACGGCCATCCTTCTGAAAGTTGGCTCCGGTTTGATGAAAGGAAAAAGCCACGCCGCAGTCCATGCACTGTTTTCGAGTGGACAAAACCCATTCGTACCGGCAGAGCCTGGCGCCTTCCCCAGATTCACCGCCGCAGGTAACCTGCTCTATCTTGCCGGTTTCCAGATACGGCCGAATCTGGATTTCCTCCAGCATGGGCTCGTGGATGATTTCCCGGTGACGGATGGGAAGGGAAAGCAGCACCGGCAGCCGTTGATCCGCCGTCTGCTGATTTTCACAGGTGCAGACAATGGTAACATTGGGATACCCCTCCCCCCAATCCAAGGGAAGTCCTGCGGAAAAGCGATGGATGCGCTTGGTGATAATGACAAATTCCAAATCCCGGCGCCGGCGGATCATCTCCCAGACCTGAGGGCGCCAGGGGTCTGCTTCCTCCAGAAAAAAGTCGGAGGTCATGCAGGTGTAGATGGGATTGTCCTGGGCGGTAAGGCGATATTGCCCTGCACGGTTTTTTTGAATGGGGAGGGAAAAGGATGCCGTTTTGGTCACCTGGGAGGCGTCCCGGTCAAACTGGCTGTCCCGGCGGTAGACATAACAGTTGGCGCAGCCGGGAGAATACTTTTTACACCCATGCCACGGATTCCAAATTGCCATACTGCTTTTCTCCTTTCTCCGGGTGGTTCTAACCTTATTGTAGCAGAGCGCCGGAAAAAGAACAAGTGTTTTACGCAAAAAGGCACCTGCCCTTGGTTTTGCAGATGCCCCTTTGAAAAAGCTATAAGGTAATTTCAATCTCGGTGCCGTCCTGCTGCCGGACCTCTACCAACCGCCAGCCTGGATACTCTTTGAGCAGCGGCTGGATGCTGCGGAAAAACAATTTCCACTTCTTCTTTTCTTCTTTGGAAAAACGGCGCTTGAGCTTATGCTCCAGCATCCACAACGGCGGCATCACCGGCAAAGAAATCCTGCTCTGCACTATGCCGTTTTTTCGAATCAATACCTGCATTTTACTCCACCAAAACCGCCACCTTGGTGACATCATCCACCTCCACATCCAGCAGTTTGCCGATGACCCCGCTTTCCACCATGCGGAAGATGGCCTCCAAATCCAAGCTCTGCAGCGCCGCATTGGAGGTGACCTGCGGAAGCTGCATTCCCATTTCAATGGCCAGGCGCACCAGCTTCATGGGCACGTTGACTTTGACGTTGGTCTTTTTCCCCTGGTCCACGGTTTCCACCAAAATCCGCAGGGTCATGTCGTCGATGCTTCTGCGCTGGGAGGGCGGCAAAATGGTCACTCCCTGGGGTTGCCCAGACAGAATAGCGTCTACTGTCGTACCCAGCAGCTGGGACAAGGGAACCAGCAGGGCAATGTCCGGGCAGGAGGTGTCGTTTTCCCATTTGGATACCGCCTGGGAAGAGACGCCAAGCTGCTGGGCGATTTCTTCCTGGGTGTAACCCTTTTCTTTTCGATAGGCCGCAATCCGGCTGCCGATGGTTTCTGGCATAATTTTCGCTCCGTTTCATCAAAATTGAACGTGGATTCCGGAATTTCCTGTTCTGTGTCTATGATAGCACATCTGCCGGGGCGGCGGAAGGGAGTGTCCGTTGGATTCGGCGGAAAAAACTCAACTGCCGGTGGAAAAAATCCTACCAGCAGTTGTGCACAACCCATGGTTGAATGCCTATTACCCCAACGCCACATCCAGCACCATCATCAGCAGAAAGCCGCCCATAACCGCCAAAGTGCCGGTGTTGGAGTGTTCCCCCAAATGGGCTTCCGGAATCAACTCCTCCACCACCACATACAGCATGGCCCCTGCCGCAAAAGAAAGCAGCCAGGGCATGGCGGGCTGAATCCAGCCTGCCAGCAGCACCACCAGGATACCGAAAACCGGCTCCACAATGCCGGACATACTGCCCCAGAAAAAGGCTCTGGCCCTTCCCATCCCCTCCCGCCGCAGAGGCAGGGAGATGGCGGCCCCTTCTGGGAAGTTCTGGATGCCGATGCCCAAGGCCAAAGCCGCCGCTGCGGAAAGATCCGACAAATCGGCGCTGTGTTGGGCGGCCAAGGCAAAGGTGAGCCCCACCGCCATGCCCTCCGGAATATTGTGAAGGGTCACTGCACTCACCAGCAGGGTGGTCCGGCGAAAGGAAGAGGAAAGTCCTTCCGGCTGCTTTGCCCCTAAATGAAGGTGGGGCATCAGCACATCCAGCAGCAGCATAAAGCCGATGCCCAGCAGAAACCCTCCTCCCGCCGGAAGCCAGCCGGGCAAGCCCATAACCTGAGCTTCCTCCATGGCGGGAAGCAGCAGACTGAACACCGACGCCGCAGTCATCACCCCGGCAGCAAATCCCAGAAAAATCCGCTGCATACTGCCGCTGACTTTGCTGCGAAACAAAAACACCAGAGAAGCGCCCAAAGCCGTCATAAAAAAGGTAAACCCGGTTGCCGCCGCTGCCCAAAGCAGGGATGTGATCATATTGTCCTTCCTTTCCCGGAAGTTTTACGTTCTGTGAATCCCGCTTTAGAAGGCGTCAAAGCCGGGATATACCGCGCTCTCCCCTAACTCCTCTTCAATGCGGAGAAGCTGGTTATACTTGGCCACCCGTTCGCTGCGGCTGGGTGCGCCGGTTTTAATCTGGCAGGTGTTCAAGGCCACTGCCAGGTCTGCAATGGTGGTGTCCTCGGTTTCCCCGGAACGGTGGGAGGCAATGGCGGTATACCCTGCCTTATGAGCCATTTTAATGGCTTCCAAGGTCTCGGAGACGGAACCGATTTGGTTGAGCTTAATCAAGATGGAATTGCCGCAGCCCAGCTGGATGCCCTTGGACAAACGGGTGGTGTTGGTGACGAACAAATCGTCCCCCACCAGCTGCACCTTGCCCCCCAGCTCCTTGGTCATCTTGGCCCAGCCGTCCCAGTCCTCTTCGTCCAGGCCGTCTTCAATGGAGTAGATGGGGTATTTCTCGCAGAGGGATTTCCAATGGGCGATCAGTTCCTGAGAAGTGAACCGTTTGCCGCTTTTCGGCAGCAGGTACTCCCCCTTTACCCCACTTTTCCACTCACTGGAAGCGGCGTCCATCGCCAGCACAAAATCCTTACCCGGCTCATAACCGGCTTGGCGGATGGCTTCCAGGATATACTGGATGGCCTCCTCATCGCTGGCCAAATCCGGGGCAAAGCCACCTTCATCTCCCACCGAGGTGGCCAAACCCTTGCTTTTCAGCAAGGCTGCCAGGGCATGGAACACTTCCGCGCACCAGCGCAGTCCTTCTCGGAAGCTGGAAGCACCGGCGGGCATAATCATAAATTCCTGCACGTCCACGGTATTGGCGGCATGAGCGCCGCCGTTTAGAATGTTCATCATGGGCACCGGCAGCCGGTTGGCATTGACGCCCCCCAAAAAGCGGTACAGCGGGATTTCCAAAGCATTGGCCGCCGCTCTGGCGCAGGCAATGGACACCGCCAAAATGGCGTTGGCTCCCAGTTTGGATTTGTCCTGGGTTCCGTCGGCTTGAATCATGGCTTTATCCACGGCATAAATGTCAGAGGCATCCATGCCGGTGAGGGTGTCGCAAATCACGGTGTTGATATTTTCCACCGCTTTGGTCACACCTTTGCCGCCGTAACGGGACTTGTCCCCGTCCCGCAGCTCCAGGGCTTCAAACTCCCCGGTGGAAGCGCCGCTGGGGGCGGTTCCCCGTCCGCTGACGCCGCAGGAGAGAAACACCTCCGCTTCTACCGTAGGATTTCCCCGGGAATCCAAAATCTCCCGGCCTACTACCGATTCGATGAAGAGTTCATACATATGCTCTGCCGTCCTTTCCTGTTCTGCGCTTTTCTTTCGTTTGCGCAGACTTATTATAGTTAGATAATACTAACTATGTACAGTATACCCCAGGGCAGAGAAAAAAGCAAGTCCCAAACTAAGCCCCCGGAAAAGAAAAAGGCATCGGAAGTTAGTTTGCTTCCGACGCCCAGGTCTATTCCAAAAAACGGATGGTTTCCTAAAACCGACTTAGTGGCAGCCGCTGCACCCAGAGCAGTTTCCGCCGCAGCCGTGATCCGGTTCGCTGGGGCAGGTCATAGGGTCTTCCCCATTGGCAGCGCAGGTGAGGATGAAGTTCACCCGGGTCATCAAATACTCCATGTCGTGCTGGCACTGGCTGTAAGCCATCATATTTTCATTGCTCATAATGGCTTCATACATTTCCTTCAAGTCCTGATCCGCTTCGTGAATGGCGGCATCGTCCTTTTCTTCCTGCTGCATCAGCTGGTTGAGCTTCAGCCGCTTCATCTGGAACTGGCCGATCATATCGGTGAGCTCGGTGTCCGCTTCATTTTTCGCTTCCATTTCCATGAGCTTTTGATACTCTTCAGTCTCCTGAATCAGTTTGCCCAGTTCTCTGGCCTTTTCGATCACGTCCATGTTGTTGGTTCCTTTCTTACAGTAAAATATTCTATGGAAACACTGGAATTAAGCTGATACCAGCTCTCCCAGCAGTGCCCAATTCAATGCTTTGGTGATTTTCACCGTCACAAACTGTCCGATTAAGGCAGAATCCCCGGGAAAATCCACAATCAAATACTGGTCGGTGCGTCCGGTAAGATAGCCTTCCCCGGATTTGCCGGTTCCATCCACCAGAATCCGCAACGTCTTGCCCACATATTCCGACAGGACTTCTTCCCCAATGGTCCGCTGCAATGCCAAAAGCTGTTGCAGCCGGTCGCTCTTCACCGAATGGGGGGTGTCGTCCGGCATGGAAGCCGCTTTGGTGCCCACTCGTTTAGAGTAAATAAAACTGAACAGGGAATCGTAGCGCACCTTTTTCAGCAGCTCCATGGTGCCCTGAAAATCTTCCAGGGTCTCTCCCGGAAAGCCCACAATGATGTCGGTGGTAAAAGAGATGTCCGGCATGACGCTGCGGGCGTAATCGATGAGCCCCAAATACTGCTCCACGGTGTACCGGCGGTTCATGGCCTGCAAAATCCGGTCGCTGCCGCACTGCACCGGGAGGTGGAGGTGGTGGCAGATTTTTTGGCTTTTTGCCATCACGTCAAACAGCTCTTTGGTGGCGTCTTTGGGATGGCTGGTCATAAAGCGAATCCGAAAATCCCCGGGGATGGCGTCAATCTGGGTCAGCAGCTGGGCAAAGGAGATGGGATGTTCCAAGGTCTTGCCGTAGGAATTCACGTTCTGCCCCAGCAGGGTGATTTCCTTATACCCCTGCTCCACCAGCTGCCGGACTTCCGCCAAAATGGCTTCCGGTTGCCGGGAGCGTTCCCGCCCCTTGACGTAGGGGACGATGCAGTAGGTACAGAAATTATTGCAGCCGTACATAATGGGAACCCAGGCTTTCAGGGTTCCGTCCCGACGGATAGGCAGCCCTTCCGCAATGACCCCATCCGACTCCGGGGTGTAAAACACCCGCTTGTGCTGCTGCAAGACGGACAAGAGCAGTTCCGGCAGCTGATGGATCACATGGGTGCCGAAGATCAGGTCTACATAGGGGTAGCTTTGCTTGAGCTTTTCCACAATGTGGGGCTGCTGCATCATACAGCCGCAAAGCAAAAGTTTATGTTTGGGACTTTGGGCTTTCCAGCGCTTCAGAGCGCCTACATTGCCGAAGATCCGGTCCTCGGCGTTTTCCCGGATGGCGCAGGTGTTAAACAGCACCAGATCCGCCTGCTCCGCCTGGTCGCAGAAACCGTAGCCCATGTCCGCCAGCATACCCTTTAACTTTTCCCCATCGCTGACATTGCCCTGGCAGCCATAGGAATGCACATAGGCCAAAGGCGGGACGGGATAGAGTTCCTCCAGCAAGGCCCGGACCTGCTCTGCGTAGTCCTTTTGCTGCAGCAGCTGCTGCTGGGGCACCTGCCAGTTGGTTTGACTCATGCTTGCGTTCCTCCTTTTTTGCACATGCAGCTATCAAGTATACCGTAAAACGGGCAATTCGTCAATCCTTCTCCGCCCTTTTTCGGAGTTTTTCCAATTTCTTTTGCAGCACTTCCCTGCGCCGGGCGGTTTCTTCCAGGTTCCGACGGTAGGTTCCTCCCTCTTCTTCCAGCACATCCCCTTCCCGGCAATCCGGGGGCAGAAGGGATTGTTTCACCGGGTGCATCTTCCGGTTGGGGTCTTCCAGAATCCAGTAGTCCCCTTCCATCCGGTCAATGATATAGCGCATGGTTTCCCTCCTTTAGGGATTGCAGTTGCCGCAGGGGGTGTACCCGGCGCTCACCGCTTCTTCCCGGTCGGTGAAGTTCACCCGGTTGGCTTCGGCAGGCAGATTGGAGCAGCTGCTCAAATGAAACACCTTAGAATTGACGTTGCCGATGTAGGCGGCAGTTTGGGACTGGGAAGGGGAATCGGCGGTTTGAGAAGAAACAGCAGCCGCTTCGGAAGCATTCTGCCCTGCCGGAAAGCTCTGCTGTTCCTGCCCGTCCACAAACACCCGGATAGTTGCCCCATCGGTAAGGATGGTGATGGTGCCGGAAAGGTCGGTGCGGTACACCGTCGCCCCGGCGGCGGAAAGTTTGTCCAGAGTTTCCTGATGGGGGTGGCCGTAATCGTTGCCCGCCCCACAGCTGATTACGGCGCAGACCGGATGCACTGCCTGCAAGAACCGCTCCGAGGTGGAGGTGTCGGAACCATGGTGCCCCACCTTCAGCACGTCCGCCTGAATCTCATAACCGGTGGCCATGGTGTCCGTTTCTTCGGTGGATTCCGCATCGCCGGTAAAGAGGAAGGAGGCGTTGCCGTACTGAACCCGGAGCATCAGGCTATTGTCGTTTTGGTTGTCGTTGTCCTCGTATTTGGGGCCTACCACCTGAAACTCCGCTTCCCCCAGCTGGCCGGTATAGCCGATTTTGGGAAAGCTGGTGGCAATACCTTTTTCCTCAATGACGCTTAGCATATCTTCATAGGTCTGAGTGGTGGCACTGCCGGAAGGCAGCAGCACCCGGTCCACTGTAATATTTTGCAGCACCTCCGCCGCACCGCCGATGTGGTCGGCGTGGTAGTGGGTGCAGACCAGCAGATCCAGCTGGGTGACATTGAGCTGTTGGAGCTGCTGGAGCAGCTGGGTTTCCATGCCGTTATCTCCGGTGTCAATGAGCATGGCGGCGTCGTTTTGCTGTAACAAAATAGCGTCACCCTGGCCCACATCCAGGTAGTACACCGCCAGTTCCCCCTCCTCCCCGGCAAAGAGATTGGGGGCGTCCACATCAGACAGGTCGGCGGTCTGCCCGAAATATTGGTTCCACTGCTCCTTCAGGGAATCCACCGTGGGATACCAGGAAGCGAAGTGGACTGCGCTGTTCACTCCCACCCCGGCAATCAGCACCAAAAGGATGCCTAGGATGGTGAGGTAAATTTTGCTGGTTTTTCTGCGGTAGGTTTTACTTTTTCTTTTTGCCATAACGGCCTTTTCCTTTCTGCTGTTTTTCCATCTGTCTGGCCCAGGCTACCGTACCCCGATGGGGTTGGTTGGCAGGTTTTGGGGGAAGGTTTTTCTTTTTCGGTTCGGCCGGAATCAGGCAGTCCGGCCCGGAACCAATCAAATCTGTGCGGCCCGCTAATTTCAGGGCTTTGCGCACCAGCTCCCGGTTCTCCAGACGATAGTATTGCAGCAAAGCCCGCTGCATGGCCTTTTCTTCCTTAGTTTTCGGGACGAACACCGGCTTTCCGGTATAAGGATTCAGGCCGGTATAATACATACAGGTGGAAACGGTGCCGGGGGTGGGATAAAAATCCTGAACCTGCTCCGGGTGGAGGTTTTCCTTCCGCAAAAATTTCGCCAAAGCGATGGCATCCTCCAGGGTGGAGCCGGGATGAGAGGACATGAGGTACGGAATCAGGTACTGCTTCTTCCCTGCTTTTTCGGTAATCTGATAAAACTGCTTTTGAAATTTCAGGTAGGCTTCAAAGTGGGGCTTTCCCATCTGGTCCAGCACGGCGTTGGAGCAGTGTTCCGGGGCTACCTTTAACTGGCCGCTGATATGCCGCTCCACCAGCTGGCGGAAAAACCGGTCGCTTTTATCCTGCAAAAGATAGTCGTACCGGATACCGGAGCGGACAAACACCTTCTTCACTCCCGGCACCGCCGCCACTTCTTCCAGCAGCTTGCGGTAATCCTCCTGCTCCGCCAACAGAGCGGGACAGGGTTTGGGCGCCAGGCACTTTTTCCCGCCTTTGCAAAGTCCCTGGGTGCGCTGCTTCTCGCAGCTGGGATGGCGGAAGTTGGCGGTAGGACCCCCAACGTCGTGGATGTAGCCCTTAAAGTGAGGATTTTGGGTGAGCAGCTTGGCTTCCTCCAACACCGATTCATGGCTGCGCACCGAAATTTTCCGTCCCTGATGGAAGGCGATGGAGCAGAAATTGCAGGCGCCGAAACAGCCCCGGTTGTGGGTAATGGAAAACTCCACCTCCCGGATGGCAGGGACGCCCCCCTGGGTTTCGTACACCGGATGGTAGGTGCGCATATAAGGCAGGCTGTACACCCAGTCCATCTCTTGGGTGGTCAAGGCTTCCATAGGCGGGTTCTGCACCAGCATTTTGTGCTGCTGCCGCTGAATCAAGGTGCGGCCGGTGATTTCATCCTGGTTGTCCATTTCGATGCGGGTGGCTTTGGCGTAGGCGGCCATGTCCCCTGCAATCTGCTCCCAGCCGGGACATTCCACGCAGCCGAAGGGGGTCTCTTCCGGCGGGACCAGGTAGCAGGTGCCACGGATGGAGCGCATCTGCTCCACCGTCTTCCCTTCCCGGAAAGCCTGGGCGATCTGCAAAATCTCCCGCTCCCCCATGCCGTACATCAAAAGGTCTGCCCCGGACTCCTCCAGCACCGAGGGGCGGACGGAGTCACTCCAATAATCGTAGTGGGCAAACCGGCGCAGGCTGGCTTCCAGCCCCCCAATGAGGATGGGGGTGTCCGGGCAAAGGCTGCGCAGGGTCTGGGTGTACACCGTCACCGCCCGGTCGGGGCGAAGGCCGATCTTTTCCCCGGGGGAATAGGCGTCTTTGCTGCGGCGCTGTTTGGCCACGGTATAGTGAGCCACCATGGAATCCAGGTTCCCGGCGCTGACCAAAAAGGCGTATTTCGGCACCCCCAGTTCCAAAAAGCACTGAGGGTCTTTCCAGTTAGGCTGAGCCAGCACTCCTACGGTGAAGCCCTTGGCTTCCAGCACCCGGGTGATAATGGCGCAGCCGAAAGAGGGGTGGTCCACATAAGCGTCCCCGCTGATGTAAACAAAGTCCAGCTGCTCGATGCCGCACTGGGCTAAATCCTCACGGCAAATGGGTAAAAACGGCATACGATTCTCCTAATTATTCGGTGGTGTCGCCGGAAGCGATGTGGTCCGGCTGCAACGTCATTTCCAGATACTGGGCGCGGGTCATCAGCACCGCCCTGGGCTTGGAACCTTCAAAGGGGCCGATGACCCCCTTCTGCTCCATCTGGTCGATGATCCGGGCGGCACGGGAGTAGCCCACCTTCAACCGGCGCTGGAGGTAGGAGGTGGAAGCCTGGCCGCTTTCAATCACCACTTCAATGGCCTTATCCAGCAAGGGGTCCACTTCGTCTCCGCCTTCCACATCTTCCTCCGATTTCTTGCCCTTCTTATTGGCGCTGGCTTCTGCCTGCCGGTCAATCTCATCCAAAATGGAGTCGTCGTACTCTGCGCTTTCCCCGCTGCGCTTGATGTAATCCACCACGGCCTCCACCTCTTTGTCGGACACAAAGCAGCACTGCAAGCGGGTTGGCTTGGGCATTCCCATGGGGAAGAACAGCATATCCCCCTTGCCCAGCAGTTTTTCGGCGCCGCCGCTGTCGATGATGGTGCGGCTGTCCACCTGGCTGGACACGGAAAAGGCAATCCGGGAAGGGATGTTGGCTTTAATCACGCCGGTAATCACGTCCACGCTGGGCCGCTGGGTGGCGATAATCAAGTGCATCCCGGCGGCACGGGCCATTTGCGCCAAACGGCAGATGGCGTCCTCCACTTCATTGGGGGCGGCCATCATCAGGTCCGCCAATTCGTCGATGATAATAACGATTTCCGGCAGCAGTTCCAAGGACTGCTGGGCGGCCATTTCGTTGTAGCCCTTAATGTCACGAACTGAGCTGTCCGCAAACAGCTTGTAGCGGTTGAGCATTTCCGTCACCGCCCAGCCAAGGGCCCCCGCCGCCTTCCGTGGGTCAGTCACCACCGGCACCAACAGGTGCGGGATACCGTTGTACACCCCCAACTCCACTACCTTGGGGTCCACCAAAAGCAGCTTGACTTCGCTGGGAGAGGCCTTATACAAAAGGCTCATCAAAATGGCGTTGATACAAACCGATTTACCGGAACCGGTAGCGCCGGCAATGAGCATGTGGGGCATTTTAGCAATGTCGAAACAGACTTCGTGACCGGAAATATCCCGGCCCAGCGCCACGGTGAGCTTGCTTTTCGCTTCCCGGAACATTTTGGTGTCGATGATTTCCCGCATGGTGACGATTTCCGTTTCCTTGTTGGGCACCTCAATGCCCACCGCCGCCTTATTGGGAATAGGCGCTTCAATCCGCACCCCGGCGGAAGCCAGGTTCAGGGCGATGTCGTCCGCCAGACCGGTGATTTTACTGATCTTCACCCCGGCGCTGGGCTGAAGCTCGTACCGAGTCACGGTGGGGCCACGGGAAATGTCCACCACCCGGGTCTGCACTCCGAAGCTCTTTAAAGTATCCACCAGCAGTTCCGCGTTCCCACGCAGCTCGATGGAAAGGTCCCGGTTGCCGTGATCCTGGGGAGGATTGAGCAAAGTAATGGGAGGATACTGATAGACTTTCACTGGCCTTGCTTCCTCCACAGAGGCAGCATCGAAAACTTCCACAGCAGGCTGGGCTTCTTTCGGCTCCGATTCTTGGGCTAATGCCGTTTCTTGCGAGGTATCCCCGGAAAGGTCCGGCTGAATGGGCTGGGGAATGGCTTTTTTCACCAGCTCATTGAGCTGGGCATCTTGAGGCTGCTCCTCCTCCGGGGCTGGTGGATTGGCAGAAGCTGGGCGGGAAGCGCTCTTTTTCTCCGTCTTCTGTTCCGCCGGAGGGGTCGTTTCGGAAATGTCCCCCACCTGACGGAAATCGAAGCGGTTATTGGTCACCTTGGGAATGGGCGCTTGATGGATAGGCTTTTTCAGCATGGGATTTTCCGTATCCTCCGCCGACTTTTGCTGCTGCAAGCGCTGATGGTCCGCTTCGGTCAGGGCGATGTCGATCTGGCGGCGTTTTTTCTGGAGCTTTTCTTCCCGGCGAATCTGGCGCTGCTGCTGGCGAAGCTGACGTTTTTGCTCCCGCAACTCCTCCTGAGCTTCTTGGTACTGCTGAGCCGCTTCATCGTCCGGCTGGCGAAAGGTGTTGATGACGTCCAACAGGGAACGGCCGGTGAGCAGCAGCAAAACCAGCAGTCCCACCAAAACCAAGAAAATGGACGCTCCCACCTGTCCAAACGCAGTGAGCAGCGGCCAGCCCAGCAGCACCGAGAGCACCCCGCCGCCGGTAAGCTGCACGCCATCCTGCCAAAGGCCGCTGAGCACGTCGCCCAGATTTCCCTGGGCAAACTGTCCCACGAAAATCACCTGCACGGCGCTGGAAAACAAAATCAGCACCAGCAGCGCCTGCCAAAGTTTGTTGGCCAATTTCACGATTTCTTTGCGCAGCACCGCAATCAAACCGCAGATACAAAGCAGGACAGGGAGAACATATCCCCCTACCCCAAACAGGCCAAAGAGGGTGTTGTGCAAAAACAGCCAGGCGTTTTCCCCAGGAATCAACGCCATAAAAAGCAGCAGCAGTCCCAAGACGAAGGTGATGGTGCCGCCGATTAAATTGGTAGATTGTCTCTTTTTCTCCAGCGCCGCTTTGGAGGAACTCTTCCGGGAAGAGGTCCTTCTTTTAGAGCGGGAGGAGGATTTGCCGGTGGTCTTTTTGGTTGCCATAAAATTACAGGTTCCTTTCCAAAGGAAAATAGGGTTCTATTCGGTATTCCATCATTTTTGATAACATCTTATTTTACACCATTTCCAGGGAGGTTGGCAAGAGATAGCTGTCCCCAAAAAGGGACAGAAAGAGCAAAAAATGTAAAACGCTTCCAGAAAATCAGTAGAAACCCGCCATGACTCGCCAAATCGGTAGGAAAAACATCAATTCTGCTACATTTTTTCAGCGAATTTTCATTTCCTATATAAAGGTCTATAACTTTACAATGTTTTTCGCTGATCCCAGGTGCTTTATTTTATGGAAAGGCATTTTACTTGTCGCTTGACAGCGGAGGCGCAACAAGATATAATTCATATAAACACGAAATTCATATTTGTATGAACCAAAAAGGAGGATCCTTATGAAAATTCCGGAAGGGCATTATATCTTCGGTACTGTGAAAGTGGGAGAACGGGGACAGATTGTGATTCCCAAAGAAGCCCGAGAGTTATTCCACATTCAAGCCGGTGACACCTTAATCGTATTAGGCGATGAAAAATGGGGTATCGCAGTAACCAAAGCTGATGTATTGGAGCAGCACGCCAAGCAGGTGTTCGACTTGATCGAAGGAGGAAAAGGATATGACGCTGAAGGAAAGTAAGTTTTATTTTTTACAGGACGACTGCTGCGAAGAATTCGGCACTGAAGCGGGCAAGGAACGGTATCAAAAAACGGAGCAGCGTTATCAAGCATTGCAGGACGAGTATCAGAAGGAGCAAAACCCTGCCATACGGGAACATTTGCTGCGCAATCTCTTCCCTCCCCTGGCTTATTATCAAACTCTGCGGTCGGATGGGTTCTCCCAGCAAGCCGCTTTGGAATTTGTGGAAAAAGAAACTGAAAAAGCTGCTTTGCAAAAGAAAGCGGCCATGAAATCCATGACCAGGTTACCCTTTACCTATTTGATGTACCGGCTTTTTGTGAAAAAATTTATGGCAAAGAATTTCCCCACAGAAGGCTGGGAGGCCCAATGGCTGGAGTGCAGCGGGACATCCATTCGCTTCCATCTAAACCGGTGCCTCTACTGGGATATTTGCCAAAAAGAGGGGTGCCCAGAGCTTTGCCAGGTGTACTGCAAAAACGATGACATTGCCTTTGCCGGGCTGCTGCCCAAAATTCGATTTGAGCGCAGCCAAACCTTAGGAACCGGGGGAACTTGTTGTGATTTTTGCTTCCGGAAGGGGTAGTGCTGCTGTCTTTACTCCACAATCCCCTCATACTCCCCGTGCAAGCAGTAAAACTTTTCCAGCAAAGGGCCGTAGTCCGGTTCCTGCCCTTGCAGCACCAGCAGCCACACCTCCAGTCGGTCCTGAGTCAAACTCTGCTGGCTTTCCAGGGAGCAAAAATACCGGCCCACATACAATTCCTGTGGTTCTCCGTAAACGAAGTTTGCCGGATTGAAGTTTTGGAAAACATAGGCGGATTCTTCCCACCTGCCCTGCTGGCTCAGTACTTCTTCCAACAGCAGAGCGGTGTCCCAATAAATCTGCTCCATGGTGCCCGTTCCGGCGTAGCAGAGCACACAATAAT
>PPYE01432880.1_pt1 | contig 25119 bp, 19 predicted proteins | sample 1559881 | NCBI WGS metagenome assembly PPYE01 (sample SAMN08240022, study PRJNA423297) | Human gut metagenome, whole genome shotgun sequencing project. | reverse complement strand
CTCTGATGCTCCGCCAGAACCCCAGGGGCTTGCCCCTGGGGTTTCATTTTGGCTGTTTACCACCGGCTTTTGGGCAGCTCCTCCGGCAGCGCCAGGGCCTGCTCCATCTTGGCGGCGCTGAGCCGTCTTTCTGATCTGCGCGGTGCCGGCCTACTGCGGGCAGGGCGCGGCCCCGCCGCCCCCGCCGCCATCCATAGAACCCGCCATGATCGAACAGATCGTGCAGAAGGTGCTGCGGCAGAATGCTTCGGCGGCCCCGACACAGAAAGAAGTCGCGGGAGCACTCGCTCCTGCCGGGTGCTCCCGCGAGGAAACAGCCTTCCAACCGCCCTGTGCCTCAGCGGCATCATCCCTGCCCGAGGACGACCCCGACCTGCCCGACCCGGATCTGGCCGCCATCTGCGACACGATCGGATGCGTTCCGAAGATGAAACGCGCAGCGGCAAAATCTAAAATAGTGTCCGAAAAGGAAGATACTTGCTCTGACATCTGCTTCCAAATATGGTATACTATTGCTTACTTTCCAATTTCTACATTGCCAATGATCGAGGTATCCCATGAACAAGAAAGAAATCAGCGAACTGCGCCGCCGGTTCAGCCCGGACAAGAATTCCATCGGCCACATCTATGGCTGCTATGTCAACACCAAAAAGGAGATCATCGCCTATCTGGATGAATCCCTCGCCGCCATGCCGCCGGAGGAGGCCGAAAAGTACCTGGGGCTGCTCAAAAAAGCCCTTTCCGGCACCCAGGGAAAGAACCTGATCGACATTGTGTTCTCCACGCAGCAGGTGGCGGACAGCCCCGAGCACAAGTTGCTCATGTCGCTGCGGGAGAGCGAGCTCAAGGACCCGGCGGTGCGCCAGGCGTTCTACGACAAGGTCATCGAGTCGCTGGACATGGACGACAGCAACTACCTGGTGCTGCTGGCCCACGACGCCTACGACGTGCCCTTCAAGGCCAAGGACGGCCTGACCTTCGACCAGGTCTCGGACACGATGTTCCATTATGTGGTCTGCTGCGTCTGCCCGGTCAAGGAGGGCAAGGCCGCGCTGGGCTTCTACTCGGCCCAGAACGAGTTCCACAGTTACGGCACCAACCAGGTCGTTGGCCAGCCGGAACTGGGGTTTGTCTTCCCGGCCTTTGACGACCGGGCCGCCAACATCTACAACGCCCTCTTCTACACCCGTAAGCCGGACCAGATCCACCAGGAATTCATCGACGGTGTCTTCTGTGTGGAGCCGCCCATGTCCGCCGCCGAGCAGCGGGAGACCTTTGAGACCATCCTCTCCGAAAGTCTGGGCGACGCCTGCACCCTGCAGCTGGCCCGGAACCTGTACGAGTGGGTGCAGGACAAGGTGGAGGAACACAAAGAGAGCCGGGAGGAAGAACCCCTCGCCGTGACCGCCGCCGACCTCACCGCCGTTTTGCTGGACAGCCAGGTGCCGGAGGCGCAGGTGGAAGCCTTCGCCGCCCGGTTTGCCGAGAGCTTCGGCGCTTCCGCCGCTATGAACCCGGCCAACCTCATCAACACCGGCAAGTTCGAGCTGGAAGCCGGCGACGGCGCGGCCAAGGTCTCGCTGGCCCCCGAGCAGGGCGGCCGGATCGAGACCACCGAGATCGACGGCCGCAAGTACCTGCTGATCCCGGCAGAGGGGCTGTACGCCAACGGCCTGCCGGTGCAGGCGTAAGGGCCTGACTGGGAGGAGGTGAGCCGCCTTGCAGCCCCGAAAAAACAGCGCCGCGGCGGACCTGCCGCTGACCTGGCGTACACTGAGGGAACAGGAGATCGAACCGGGCCTGTTCCGCGACTTCATCCGCCATCAGGTGGTGGATCTTTGCCTGCGCCGGGACGCGGACGGGTGGGCCGTGCGCTCCTGCCCGTTCGTGGACAGCTGGTCGCAGGCGGACTACCGGTTCCTGTGCGAGTGCCTGCGCCGCACCGTGCGCACCGGCGGGCTGGTCTATGCCGCCTTTGCGGCGGGCCGGCTGAAAGGCTTTGTGTCGGTGGAAAGCGAATTTTTTGGCTCCGAAGGGCAGTATCTGGACCTTTCGGCGCTGCATGTGTCGGAGGATCTGCGCCGGAGCGGCGTGGGGCGGGCTTTGTTCCTGGCCGCCGCGGACTGGGCCCGGCGGCAGGGCGCCCGAAAGCTGTACATATCCTCCCATTCCGCGCTGGAAAGCCAGGCGTTTTACGCCGCAATGGGGTGTGTGGACGCGGCGGAAACCAACCGGCAGCATGTGGAAGCCGAACCCTTTGACAGACAGCTGGAATATGTGCTGTAAGCAAATACGACAGAAGTCACAGTAATACAAAATGGCCAGGCGCCAATTGGCCCCGCAACAGGGGCAAGGCGCCTGGCCATTTTGTGCAATAGAGGGGCTTGGAAACAGAGAAAATGAAAACGGTAACTTTTAAGCTAAATAGAAAACCGGCCATCAACACCGACCGTATCCGAAATCCACGGACGGAATGATATCGCTTCTCACCGTTCACAAAATAAATACAAATTGCCTGCTGAAAACATCCTTCTGTCTGCTATTTTCTTAGCCTCTAGAAAAACAGGCCCAAATCGTTGCATTTACCTATGTCGTAGTGCATTTACAACTTCATGAAACTTCCAAAGTGCATTTACAATTTCAATGTTGCATTTAGAATTTCAACTAACCTACGACCATTATACCGCCTTGTACCATGCCTGTAAAGCAACGAGCGGTATCCGCATTAGGTATTTGCTAATCCTTCATTTCCTGGATGCTCATGCCGCACTTTTTCAGGCAGACCGGGTCCTTGATCCAGGCGATGTCATGCGCATCAGAGACGCGGCGGTTGTTTTTGTCCCGCTTGACATTGGGCACCAGCCCCTTTGTAAGCGTCGGGAGGTCTGCTAAAATAGCGCGGGCACTGAAGAAAAACCCATTTTAGAGAAAAAACGGGATGCAGCGTTTGCGGACTGGTGCATTTATCGAATTTGTTGCGCTAGCCGTGTAAAGTCCCGCCAGGTGCGAAGAAACAGCGCCATGGCGATGGCGACCGAGGTAAGGTCCGCCGCAGCCCGGGCGGCGGCCAGGCCGGGCAGGCCCAGCAGCGCGTGCAGCAGGTAGAGCGCCGGGATCAGCAGCAGCCCCTGCCGCAGGGCGGAGAGCACCGTGGCCCCGGCGGCCCGGCCGGCCGCCTGCAGAAAGTTGGTGCTGAGGTAGTAAAGCCCCAGCAGCGGGCTGGCCGCCAGCAGCCAGGGCAGAAGCTGCCGCCCCAGGGCTAGGGCCTCGGCGTCGGACAAAAACAGCCCAAGCAGTGCGTTTTGCCCCAGCAGGCAGACGGCTGCAAAGGCAGCCCCAAACCCAAAGGTCAGCCCGGCCAGCCGGGTCAGCGCCCCGCGCAGCCGCGGCAGGTTGCGGGCCCCCGCATTGTAGGCCAGCAGCGGCTGGACGCCCATACAGATCCCCATCTGCACCAGGCTGACCACCATCGTCGCCTTGTCGGCGGCGGCCATGGCGGCCAGCGCCGCGGTGCCATAGCCTGCCAGCATCCGGTTGCTGAAACTGCCGGCCAGCCCGGCCAGCAAACTGCTGACCCCGTTGGGCAGCCCCAGCGCCAGCACCCGGCCCAGCCGGGCGGGGCGTCGCAGCGCATCGGCGGGGGCCAGGCTCAAAGCTTGGGATTGGCGCAGGATGTAGTCAAGATAGATTGCGCAGGCCACAAGATTCCCCAGCACGGTGGCCGCCGCCGCGCCGGCAATGCCCCACCCGAACACCAGAATGAACAGCGGGTCCAGCACCATGTTGGTCACGCTGCCGGCCAGGTTCCCCACCAGCCCGCGTCGGATGGCCCCGTCCGCCCGCAGCAGGGTGGCGGCCGATACCGAAAGGATCATGGCCGGGGCGCCCAGCGCCAGAATGCGCAGATACGCCGCGGCGTGTGGCAGGATCTCGGCATTGGCGCCGAGCATCCCCAGCAGCGGCGCGCAGCCGAGGTTCAAAACCACTGCCAGCACCGCGCCGACCAGAATGGCGCACCAGCCGCACAGGCTGGACACGGTGCGCACGTCCTGCTTATCGCCGGCCCCCAACGAGGAAGCTGCCGCCGCGCAGCCGCCCATCCCCAGCACGGTGGCCCCGGCCGAAGCCAGCGTGAATACCGGGCTGACCACCGATACGGCGGCGGTTTGGGCGGTATCCTGCAAAAGGTTGATGAAAAACAGATCGGTCATGTTGTAGATGACCATGACCAGCACCGACAAAATCGAGGGCCCGACCAGCGAGAAGATGGCCTGCCAGATCGGTGCTTCTCGAAATAAGCGCTCACTTTGCATACAGCAGCCTCCGTTTTATCGCAGCGGTTCCCAAGCTTTGCGAATGATGGAAAGATCACGTCCGATTGCTGCCTGCCCGGATTTCGGGGTTTTGCCAGGTGGAAATGTTCTGATGCCCGGCGCTTAGCGCACCATCCACCGGAATGGCCGCGCCCGTGATATAACGTGCGAGATCGCTGGCCAGGAACAGCGCCAGCCACGCACATTCCTCCGGTCGGCCAATTCGCCCGGCCGGGCAGTCTTTTGCAAAGAAGGCCATTGCCTGTTCCGGCGCATCGCCGAAAATACTGGTCTGGGTATAACCGGGGCAGATGGCGTTGACCGTAATGCCATAAGGCGCGTAATCCAGCGCCGCTGCTTTGGTCATACCGACCACTCCGTGTTTTGTGGCGGAGTACAGCGCCTGCCCCTTTTGTGCGACAAGCCCGGCAACAGAAGCTACGTTGATCAGGAACCCGCCGGTGCTGCCGGTTTGGAAAATTGCTTCAGCGCCATACTTCATACCGGCAAATACACCTTTGCTGTTGAGCGCAAAGATGCGGTCATAATCTTCCATCTCATATTCGTGCAGCGGGCTTCCGCCCATGCCGATGCCGGCGTTGCTGACAACACCGTCCAGCCGGCCGTACTTTTTTACAGCCGCATCGACCAACGCACGAATGTCTTCGGGCTGGCTGCAATCGGTCCTGACAAAAATGGCTTCGCCGCCTTCCTTACAGATGGCGTCGGCTACAGCCTGTCCCTGGTCGGCGCTGCGCGCCGCACAGACGACCCGGATCCCATTGACTCCATACACCTGCGCGATGGCGCGGCCAATCCCCCGGCTGGCGCCGGTGACGATGGCAACTTTTCCCTGCACACTGCTAAAATCCTGTTTCATACGATTCCTTTCTGCGGAATGACCGCGGTTTATGTGTAATAAAGCGGAAGAAATGCAACTTGTGTTGCAATTCTCTTCGGCTTTCAGTATACTGGGACAAAACCAGCCGTACAACCATTGATTTCCGCCATTGTGTCCGCTTTGCGGCACAAAGGAAAATTCTGTTGCAGAAAGGAACAAAACCATGCAAACTGACCTGCGAACCCGCTACACCCGCCAGGTGATCACTGACGCCTTTTTACAGCTGCTGCGCCAAAAACCGGTGGAACGCATCACGGTCAAGGAGGTCTGCGCCCTGGCGCAGATCAACCGCAGCACCTTTTACCGCCAGTACAAGGACTGCTTTGACCTGATGGAGCAGCTGGAACAGCGCGGGCTTGAGCTGCTGGAAGAATTGCTGCAGGCAACGCAGGCGCAAGGAACCGCGGCGACAATGACATCGCTGCTCTGCGCGCTGCGGGACAACGACAGCCTGCTGGGGATTATGGCACGGCAGAACCAGGATGAGCGGTTTCTGTACGCGATGGTGGGGCGGTGCTTCCGGTATATGAACACACGGCAGGAAAATATGGCGACGGCGGCGAATGAAACCCAGCAGAATATGCGCAATGCGTTCCTGGCTGCCGGGGTGGGCGGCATCATCCAGTACTGGCTGCGCAGCGGGATGCAGACCGAACCCCGGCAGGTGGCCGCCGTCATCGCCGCCCTGTGCGAGGGCGCCGCCCTGGCCGCCATGCCGCAATAAACCGTTTTGAACAAATTGCGCCCCGGCTATCCGGCTGCAGAAGCAATCGGACAGCCGGGGCGTTTGGCTGTTGCGGTCCGGGGGCTCAGCCTTTAGCGGCATAGCGCCCCAGGAATGCCAAACTCGGCTTGGGGGCGCGGGTCTGGCCGTGGGCGCGGTCTACGGCGATCAGACCGAACTGCATCGCAAAGCCCTTCTGCCACTCAAAGTTGTCCAGCAGGCTCCAGTAAAAATAGCCTTTTACCGGCAGGCCGTCGGCCAGGCAGTTCTGTACGCCGGCAAGCGCCCGCTCGATGAAGGCAACACGGCGGGTGTCGTCGTCGGTGGCGATGCCGTTCTCGGTCACGATCAGGTCGCCGTGGAAATCTTTGGCCACCCGACGGAGCACATGTTCGAGGGCTTCGGGGTAAAACTCATAGTCCATCTGGGTCAGCTCGGCGCCTTCAGGGGCGGTCATGCTGCCGTTTTGGTCATAACGGGCGCGGGTGTAATTCTGTACGCCAAGGAAGTCATCCCCCTCGATGGCGGGCAGGTAGTGGGTGAACTCCTCCTCCCAGACCTTGGCGGCTTCTTCCTCGCCGCCGGGCAGCGCCTGGATGTCGTGCAGGCTCAGCGTCAGGCCGACCTTAACGCCGGGACAGACCTCCCGGATGACGGCGCGGGCGGCCTTGTGGGCTTCCATGACCAGCTCATCGCCGTGGGGCGTGCGGGGATTGGTGAAGCACTGGGGCGTCTCGGTGCCGAAGACCGCCTTGTTTTCTGCGGCGATTCGTGCTTGATTGGCCATCATCTTCTGGAAGTTCATGCCCATCTGCACCGACCCATCGGGGGACTGCCCGCCCGCCTGGGCGGCCATCTTCATCATCTGTTTTTTATACCGCTCGGCAATGGCCGCGACCTGCACGCCCATGTTTGCCTCGTTGATTGTGCAGACATACCGCAGCTCACCGCCAAGGTTCTCCATCACATACCGCACATAGCGGGCGAAGTCGGCCGGGGTTGTCTCGGCCTCCCAGCCGCCTTTGGCGATCAGCCACACCGGGCTGGAAAAGTGGTGCAGCGTCACGATGGGTTCCAGGCTGTGTGCCTGGCAGCAGCGGATCACATCCCGGTAGTGTTCCAGTTCCGCCGCGTCAAAGCAGCCTTCCTCCGGCTCGATGCGGGCCCACTCAATGGAAAAGCGGTAGGCATTGAGCCCGGCCCCGGCCATCAGGCGGATGTCCTCGGCATACTTGTGATAATGGTCGCAGGCGTCCAGCGAGGGCTCGACATAGCTGGAGTGTTCCATCTGTTCCTGTGCCCAGCAGTCATTGTGGATGTTGTTGCCCTCCACCTGGTGGGCGGCGGTGGCGGCGCCGATGAGAAAACCGGGTGCAAATTGTTTCATGGTAGAGTCCTCCTAAATTTTCAATACAGCAGGCGGTCGGGGAAGTCCCGTTCTGTCTTACAGTATAGCGGATGGCGGCCCCAACGCTCAATCAATTATTATACTTAAAAATCAAATATTTGTATTCTTATCAAAATAATTCAAATAATTGAACTTTTATACGAATATTTGTATTCTTCGCGCCGGGCTGCCGTGGTATGGTAAAGGCACCGAGGCGCGGGGCGCTGTGCCGCCCGAACTCTTTTGCGCCTTCCGGATCTGATTTGGGAGGAATCAACAATGGCATTTGGTAAGAAAAAAACCAGCCAGAGCGAGATCGACGGCGTACAGTACCGCCGCGTTCCCACCTGGTGTATCGCGATCGCCGAGATGCAGGGCGGCGCGGCGATGGCGTTCTATTCGCTGGTCGGCCTGATGAGCTACGTTGCCAGCGAGGGGTATGGCATCGCGCTGGCGGTGGCCGGTGTGATTTTGACCGCCACGCGCTGGTTTGACGGCATCATCGACCCGTTTCTGGCGGTCTGGATCGACAAGCTGCACACCCGCTTCGGCAAACTGCGCATCCTGATGCTGCTGGGCCTGGCCATCCGCAGCGTCGCCATGCTGATGCTGTTTGTCTGGTTCTCGGGCAAGACCCAGAGCGTGGTGCTGTTTATCATCCTGTACATGGTCAACATCGTCGGCAACTCGATCTTTGACATTGCGGGCAACATGCTGCCCGCCGTTATGACCAACGACCCGCGCCAGCGCCCGACCGTGCAGGTCTGGGCGACCGTGTACAACTACGCGTTCCCGATGGCGCTGTCGCTGGTCTCCACCATGGTCATTCTGCCGATGTTCGGCAACCAGTACACCAAGGATATGCTGTCCCTGACCTGCATCATCTATGTGGCCGTAGCCTGGGTGCTGACGCTGATCGCCTGCATCGGCCTGACGCCGGTCGACAAGCCCGAAAACTTTGAGGGCATCACGGCCGGCGGCGACGACGTGGGCCTCAAGGATATGTTCCACTTCCTCGCGACCAACCGGCCGTTCCAGTTGTACACGCTGTCCGCTGTGGCCGACAAGCTGGCCCAGCAGGTCAACAGCCAGACCATCATCTCGACGATGATGTTCGGCATCCTGATCGGCAACATCCAGTTCGGCACCATCGTGTCCATGCTGTCGATGCTGCCCAGCATCGTGTTTGCGATCTTCGGCGCGCGGTACTGCGGCAAGCACGGCAACAAGGAGGCCACCGTCACCTGGACCTGGGTGTGCGTGGTGATCTCGGTGCTCGGCATCGTATTCTGCGCCGCCATTGATATGAGCGCGATCCGCACCAACGTGGTGCTGCTGTGCCTGTTCTTTGCGATTCTGCTGCTGAACAACGGCTCCAAAATGTGCATCACGACGGCCAACGGCGCGATGCGCGCCGACATTGTCGACTACGAGCTGGACGCCTCCGGCAAGTACATCCCCGGCATTGTCACGGCCACCTACAACTTCATCGACCAGGTGATCTCCTCCTTCGGCATCACCATCGCGACCTTCTGCGTGTCGCTGATCGGCTATGTCCACACGACGCCCCAGCCCACCGACGCGCCCACCCCGGCCATCAAGGCGATGACGCTGTTCCTCACCTTCGGCGTGCCCATCATCGGCTATGTGATCTCGCTGATCGCGATGCGGTTCTACAAGCTCACCAAGAAGGACATGGTGGACGTGCAGAAACGGATCGCCGCCAAGAAGCAGGCGCTGCAAAGCAAGTGACCCATCCAAAAAGGGAGGGGCGGCTCACGCCGTCCCTCCCTGTGGCGGTCATTGGTCCGCCTGGGCCCGCCAGGCCGTGGGCGTGCGCCCGGTGACCGCCTTGAAACACTGGATGAAGTAGCTGCGGGTGGTGAACCCCAAACCATCGGCGATCTGCTGCACGGTCAGCCGGGTGGACTGCAGCAGCACCTTGGCCCGCTCGATCTTGGCGAACTTGATGTAGTTGGTCAGGGAGTAGCCGGTCTCCCGCTTGAAGCGCCGGGTGATATAATAGTCATCGTAGCCCAGCTGCGCGGCCAGGTCCGCCGCCTGGATCTTCTGTTCCAGGTGCAGGTCGATATAGTCCACGCACTTCTGCACCATGGGGCTGTAGCGCGGGTTGGTGCGGCAGCGATGGACGCGGTGGATGAAATCGTCGTACATCGTGGCGGGCAGGTTCAGCAGTTCCTGCTGGCTGCGGGCATTTTCGGCCCGCTGGATGTAGGCGTCCCCCAGCGAATAGGCTTCTTCCGGGCTGACACCGCCTTCAATGGCGGCGCGGCAGACAAGACTGGTGAACACCGTTATGCTGGATTTTACCTGGCGCAGCGGGTCGGGACCGGATACCGGCACCCCGCTGCTGAGCAGGCTGGAATTGCTGAAAGCCTCGGCATAGTTGAGGTCCCCGTTGCGCACCATGTCCAGCAGCGCCCGCTCGGCCGCATAGACCTGATACCGGTCCCGCTTCGGCGGCTCGGCAGGCTTGGCGGGGCGAAGCAGCTCGGTAGGCATGACGATGTCGCTGTAATGCAGCGTCTGCCCGGTCAGGCAGTAGTGCAGCATCAGCAGGTAGCGCCCCAGCAGCACGTTGGTCACGACCGGCAGGCGGGCGGCGGCCTGCATGAACTGCTCCTTCCAGGCGACGCTCAGTTCAAGCCCGCGGTAGAGGTCGTACCCCAGCTCGATCTGCCCCTTGGTGGTGGTGGCGTAGAACACCGGCCCCAGCAGCCAGAATCGCCGCAGTACACCGTCCTCCCGCTCAAATGCTGCGCCCCAGACAAGCCCCAGCGAGGTTCCCAAAAGGAACGGATTATTCCAAATGTTTGTGTGCTCCATCAGAATACTGCGGCAGCCGAAAGCCGAAAAGGCTGTGTTCAGCACCGTCTCGTCGGTACAGTTGGAAAACAGCAGTTCCCCCTTGGCGTCATAGCACCAGGTGGAAATGGCGTCACAGCAGGCCACAAGTTCCTGCAAAAGCGATACTTTTTCATGAATATCCACGGGGCGGTCTCCTTTCCTGCGGTTGCTCCTATCATACCACAGAAAGACGGCTGCGGCCAGGAAAGAACTCTGCCCTCTCTACATTTTTTCGCTGACTCTCATCTTCCAAGAAAGGAAAGCATCTATGCGTACCATTCATTCTCTGAATCAGGATTGGACCTTCATCAAGGCCGAACACCCTGCCGATGCCCCGGGCGTCCCTGTGACGCTGCCCCATACCTGGAACGCCGAGGACGGCCAGGACGGCGGTGACGACTACCACCGGGGCAAATGCTGGTATCTCCGCGACCTGGACCGGCCGGAAACAACGGAAAACAGCCGGGTCTGGCTGGAATTTGAGGGCGCGGCCATGACGGCCGAAGTCTATTTGAACGGCGAAAAGCTGGCCGAGCACGCCGGCGGGTATTCGACCTTCCGGGTGGATCTGACCGATCACTTGAAGGATCACAACAAGCTGGCTGTCTCGGTCAGCAACGCCCGCAGCCAGACCGTCTATCCCCAACAGGCGGATTTCACCTTCTATGGCGGGCTGTATCGGGATGTCCGCCTGATTCTGGTGCCCAAGACCCATTTTGCGCTGGGCTATCACGGCGGACCGGGGCTGAAGATCACACCGGTGGTCGATCTGGAAAAACGCGCCGCCGCCGTCATGGCCGAGGCATGGGTGGAAGGCCCGGCCGATGATGCCGAGGTCACCTTTGCCCTGGCCGGCCAGACCCGGACCGTGCCGGTGGCGGACGGCTGCGCTCGCGCCGACTTTACGATCGAGAACGTGCACCTCTGGGACGGCCTCAACGACCCCTACCTCTACACGGCCACCGCCAGCCTGTCCAGCGGGGACGCGGTCAGCGCCCGGTTCGGCTGCCGGAAATTTGAGATCGACCCGCAGAAGGGCTTTCTGCTCAACGGCCGCAGCTATCCTTTGCGCGGGGTCTCCCGCCACCAGGACCGCAAGGGCGCCGGCAGCGCGCTGACCCCCGCCATGATGGAGGAGGATATGGCCATCATCAAGGAACTGGGGGCCAACACGCTGCGTCTGGCCCACTACCAGCACGCCCAATACTTCTACGACCTCTGCGATGAAAACGGTCTTGTCGTTTGGGCCGAGATCCCCTACATCACGATGCATATGCACGGCGGGCGGGCGAACACCCTCTCCCAGATGACCGAATTGATCGTGCAGAATTACAACCATCCCTGCATCGCGGTCTGGGGCCTGTCCAACGAGATCACGGCCGCCTCCGCCGTCAACGAAGAACTGCTGGAAAACCACCGCGCCCTCAACGAGCTGTGCCATACACTCGACACCACCCGCCCCACCACGATGGCCAACGTGTTCATGCTGGACACCGACAGCCCGATCCTCGAAATTCCCGACGTCAACAGCTACAACCTCTACTTCGGCTGGTATCTGGGTGAGCTGGAACAGAACGATGACTTCTTTGACGAATACCACACCAAATTCCCCGACCGCTGCATCGGCTTTTCGGAGTATGGCGCCGATGCCAACCCGGCGTATCAGAGCCCGACGCCGGAGAAGGGCGATTACACCGAGAGCTACCAGTGCGTCTACCACGAGCATATGCTGCGCATGATCGAAGCGCGGCCCTGGCTGTGGGCCACCCATGTGTGGAACCTGTTCGATTTCGGCGCGGACGGCCGGGACGAGGGCGGCAAGCACGGCGAAAACCAGAAAGGGCTTGTCACCTTCGACCGCCAGCTCAAGAAGGATGCTTTTTATCTGTACAAAGCGGCCTGGAACCACACCGAGCCGTTTGTCCACCTCTGCGGCAGCCGGTATGTGGACCGCACCGAGGAGGTCACCGAGATCAAGGCCTACTCCAACCAGAACGAGGTCAGTCTGTATCTGGACGGCAAACTGTTTGCCACCAGAACCGGGCACCTTGTCTTCACCTTCCAGGTGCCGATCTCGGGCGAGCATGCGATCGAGGCGCGGGCCGACGGCTGCACCAGCGTGATGCTGGTGCGCAAGGTGGCAGCGCCCAACCCGGCCTATCAAAAGCCCGGCCGCGCAAGCACCAATGTCACCAACTGGTTTGACCGGGGCGAGGCCGACCCGACCTGCTATTCCATTCTTGACACCCTGGGCGAGATCCGCCAGAACCCTGAGGCCGCCGCAATCATTGACCAGATGATGGCCAAGGGCGCCGAGAGCCACGGCGAAATCGCCAAGACAGTCAAGGACAACCCGGCTTTACAGCGGATGATGAACCGGATCACGCTGGTCAGCCTGCTCAAACAGAGCGGCGCGGACGAGGAGAGTATCAAGCAGCTCAACCGGATTTTGCAGGGCATCAAAAAACCGGAGGTCAATGTATGAAAACCTACTGCAACCCGCTGGATCTGCCCTACCGCTACCAGCACATGAACGAGCAGGGCCGCCGCTACGCCTTCCGCGAAGGGGCCGACCCGACGCTTGTATACTTCAAGGGAACCTATTACCTGTTTGTCTCGATGTCGGCGGGATTTTTCTACTCGGACAATTTGCTCGACTGGCGCTTCCGTGCCGATCCCGACCTGATGATCTACGACTACGCCCCCGATGTGCGGCAGGTGGGGGACTACCTCTATTTCTGCGCGTCCAGCCGCAGCAAAGACTGCCCGATTTTGCGCAGCGCCGACCCGCTGCATGAAAAATTCGAGCAGGTGGCCGCGCCCTTCCCGTTCTGGGACCCCGACCTTTTTCTCGACAACGACGGCCGGCTCTATTTCTACTGGGGCTGCACCAACACCAAGCCGATCTGGGGCGTTGAGCTGGATCGCGAAACCCTGCAGCCCATTGGCGAAAAGCGGCCGCTGATCGCCGGCGACCCCGAACATCTTGGCTATGAACGCCCCGGTGAAAACGGCGTGGTGGATAGGGAAAGCAGCGTCGTCTACCGCAGCCTGGCGCCGCTCTACAACTCCGAAACCGGCAAGATCGAGATGCCCGCCGCGATGCTGGCCCAGTCCGGCATGACCAACGAGGCGCTGACCAAAATCTTCCTCGCCGTCGGTCAACCCTATGTGGAAGGGGCGTTCATGACCAAACACGACGGCCGCTATTACCTGCAATACGCCGCCCCCGGCACCCAGTACAACACCTATGCCGACGGCGTCTATGTGGGGCAAAGCCCGCTCGGGCCCTTCACCCGGCAGGCGTCCAACCCGTTCTCGGCTGTGACCGGCGGGTTCATCACCGGCGCGGGGCACGGCAGCACGGTTGCCGACAGGCACGGCAATTTCTGGCACGCCGCCACCATGCGCATTTCGGTCAACCATGACTTTGAACGGCGGGTCGGACTGTTCCCGGCCGCCTTTGATGCCGATGGGATTCTCTACTGCAACCAGAACTTTGCCGATTATCCCCACCGCATCCCCGAAGGCCGGTTTGACCCGGCATCCTGGCAGCCGGAATGGATGCTGCTTTCCTACGCCAAACCAGCCTTTGCCTCCTCCACCGCCGCGGGCAGCAGCCCGGCGCTGGCCGTGGATGAAAACATCCGCAGCTGGTGGAGCGCCGCCGATGCCGCCCCAGGCCAGTGGCTGGCCGTTGACCTCGGCAAGCCCTGTGATGTCCGCGCCGTCCAGGTCAACCTGGCCGACCAGGATGTGGCGGTGGAGTTCCCACCCGAAGCCTACGGCGACGACCGCCGAACCCGCCACATCGAGCTGGAACCCCAGATTTCCCGCTATACCCTTGAGATCAGCATCGACGGCGAAGTCTGGCATACGCTGGAAACGGTGGCGCGGGAATGCTCCAACGGGTATTACGAGTACGAAACCGGCGTCACCGCCCGCTATGTCCGGGTGGTGGGCGGCGCATTGCCCTACGGCCAGCCGCTGCGCATTGCCGGGCTGCGGGTGTTCGGCAACGGCGGCGGGGCAAAACCCGCCCCGGCCAAAGCTGCGGCCGAGCGCGTCGGTGACCTGGACGCGGTAGTGCGCTGGCAGCCGCTTTCTGAGATGGGCGCGCAGGGCGTCAACATCCGCTATGGCACCGCGCCGGATAAACTGTATCTGAGCCATCTTGTCTACGGCGCGAACGAAGCGACCCTGACCACCCTGGTCGCCGGGCAGGAATACTACATCGCCGTGGACAGCTTCAACGAAAACGGCATCACCCCCGGCGCCGTGTTTGTCTTGTAAGAAGGAGGCTTCCCCATGATTCCAACCGGCGTGCAGCAGTTCATGCTGGGCACCGCCCTCAACAATGAAACCCAGGCCCGGCAGACGCTGGCCGCCCTCAAGAATGCCGGGTACACCGGCATTGAGCTCTGCGGGTTTATGATCCACCCCACCGGTCTGATGGTGCGGCTGCTGACCCGCGCCGCCGGTATGCCCACCGGCAACGGCGGCAAACTGGACTGGCACAAACTCGTGCAGGAATCGAGGCTTTCGGTCGTCAGCCTGCACACCGATCTCGGCAGTGTCGAGCGGGACGCCGCGGCCGTCGCAGCCGAGGCAAAGAGTTTTGGCACAAACTATGTGGTCATCACCGGCATGTACCGCTTTGCTTACGCCGATGCAGCCGCCTGGCACGACCTGGCAAAACGCCTGAACAAAGCCGGCGCGGCGCTGGCGGAGCAGGGGGTGCGGCTGCTCTACCACAACCACAACTGCGAACTGCAGCGGGTGGAGGGCGAAAAGCGCGGGTATGACATCCTGCTGGCAGAGACCGACCCCGACGCCGTCAACTTTGAGTTTGACTCTTATTGGTTTGCCGAGGGCGGCGCCGATGTGGCCGCCGTGATGAAAACCCTTGGAAATCGCATGAAGCTCTGGCATATCAACGACCGCGGCACCCGCCTTACCGCCGGCAAACCGGCGATGACCCCAATCTTAAAAACCGACAGCATGGAACTGGGCACCGGCAACCTGCCGCTCGAACACTGGGCCGAAATTGCCAAGGCCAACGGCGTTGAGGCCGTCGTGCTCGAAAGCCACCGCAACTGGGTGGACAAAGACCCGGTCAAGAGCGCACAGGTCAGCGCCCGCTGGCTGCACGAACATTTATAATGACGATGCGTGCCTCAAAAGTATGGAGACCGTAGCGGCGCACAGCGTGCGCCACAGGACAGAAGAAGCAAAAGTTTTTCTGCACATTTGTAAGAAAGGCGGGGAGAGACAATGCCCCAAAATAGAACCATTGCCCGGCTGCTGGCCGGGGAAAGCGACAACCACATCCTGCCCTTTTTCTGGCAGCACGGCGAGGACGAAGCCACCCTGCGGGAACTGATGGCGGCTATAGACGGGGCCAGCTGCAAGGCTGTCTGCGTTGAGAGCCGCCCCCATCCCGACTTCTGCGGCCCCAAGTGGTGGGCCGATCTGGACGTGATTCTGGACGAGGCCCGCCGCCGCGGGATGCAGGTCTGGATCTTGGACGACAGCCATTTTCCCACCGGTTTCGCCAACGGCGCGGTGAAGACCGCACCGGACGAATTCTGCCGCCAGAGCATCCTTGGCAATGAGAAATCGCTGGACGCGGCCGCCGGCCCGTTGACCCTTGACCTGCGCGCCGAAGGTCTCATGGCCCCGCCCCAATATGATCAGACCGACCCGATGCAGGCCTTTGCGGCGAAAATGCCGCCGGCCCGCAGCTTTGACCCGGCCACCGACCGGCTGCTGACCGTTCAGGCCATGGCCGAAGATGGCGGTATCACCGACCTTTTGCCCTTCGTTCAGGGCACGGTGCTTCACTGGGACAAGCCCGCCGGGTCCTATACGCTGCAGGTGGTCACGGCCAGCCGCAACGCAGGCTGCCACCGGGACTACATCAACATGACCGACCCCGCCAGCGTGCGGCTGCTGATCGACGCGGTCTACGAACCCCATTGGCAGCATTATGCCGCCGATTTCGGCAAGACGATCGCCGGCTTTTTCTCCGATGAGCCGGAGCTGGGCAACGGCCTTTTGTACCAGAAAGGCAACACGCTGGGCTGCGGCCAGGACCTGCCCTGGAGCGCCCCGCTGGAAGCCGCCCTGGCCGAAGCCTGTGGCCCCGGCTGGGCCGCCGCGCTGCCGCGGCTGTTCGCGCAGGACGGCAGCGATGAAACTGCCCGCATCCACACCGCGTACATGGACTGTTTGACCAGGCTGGTACGGAGCAATTTCAGCGAACAGATCGCCGCCTGGTGCCACGACCACAGTGTGCGCTACATCGGCCACCTGATCGAGGACGACGGCCAGCACTGCCGCACCGGGTCCAGCCTCGGGCATTATTTCCGCGGCCTGCAGGGCCAGGACATGGCGGGCATTGACGACATCGGCGGTCAGGTGCTGCCCCAGGGCGAGGATGAACCGCGGATGGACAATATGCGCCGCCCGCGTAATGGCACCTTCTACCACTACGGCCTGGCCACCCTGGCCGAGAGCGCCGCGGCCATCGAGCCGGGCAAGGGCGGCCACGCCATGTGCGAGATTTTTGGCAACTACGGCTGGGCCGAGGGCGTCCGGCTGGAAAAATATCTGGCCGACCACTTTCTGGTTCGCGGCATCAACTGGTTTGTACCCCACGCATTTTCGGGCAAGGCATTCCCCGACCCCGACTGTCCGCCCCATTTTTATGCCCACGGCCATAACCCCCAGTACCGGCACTTCGGCCGGCTCATGGCCTACATGAACCGGATGGCCACGCTGACCAGCGCGGGTGCGCACGAGGCCCCGGTGGCCGTGCTCTACCACGGCGAGGCCGAGTGGTGCGACCCCGGCGCGATGCCCTTTGAACAGGTCGTGCGCCCGCTGTACGACGACCAGATCGCCTGCCGCACGCTGCCCGCCGATGTGTTCGGCGAACCGGCCCGGTACAAGACCGAGCTCGGCAACCCGCTGGTGGTCAACGGCCGGGCCTACCGCGCCTTTGTGGTGCCGGGTGCCCGCTGCCTGCCCGCCGCGGCCGCCCAGGGGCTGGCCGTGCTGGCGGCCGCGGGCCTGCCGGTGTTCTTTGCCGGGCAGCGCCCCGAAGCCCTGTGCGAGGGCGGCCCGCTGCCCGCGGCCCTGACCGCCTGCCCGGTCGTGGACCCGGCCGCCCTGCCCGCCGCGCTGCGCGCCGCCGGGGTAGCGGCCCCGGTGCTGGCGCCCAAAAACGACCGCCTGCGCCTGCTGACTGTCGACGCCGAGACCCCGGTCGTGCTGGCCGTCAACGAGGGCGCTGCCCCCTGCACCGGCACACTGACGCTGCCAGGGCTTTCCGGTCCCTGCTTTTGGTACGTCCCCTGGGCCAACCGCTGCGAGCCCGCCGACGCCGCCGACACGGCCGCGGGCCTGCAGGTGAAGGTTCACATCCTGCCGCTGCAGCCCCGTGTCTTGGTTCTGGGTGAGCCGCCGGCCGGTGTGGCGCTTTACACCGCCCCGCAGGCCGGGGAGAGCATCCCTCTGACCGGCTGGACCCGCGCCACCTGCGAGGGGGCCGCCTACCCGGCCTTCGGCTCCGCTGTGCCGGTCACGCTGCCCGATGACCTGGCCGCTGAACAGCCGGAGTTTTCCGGCTTTGCGCGGTACGAGACGACCTTTATGCTGGATGCACCCGCCGCGCTGCGGTTGGAGATCACCGACGCCGCCGAAGGGGTGGAGGTCTTTTTGAACGGCGAGAGCGCCGGCATCCAGATCGCCCCGCCCTTCGCCTGCGACCTCGCGGGCCGGACGGGGGAGAACATCCTTGCCATCGAGGTCGCCACCACCCTCGAGCGCCAATGCTACCCGCTGCTGGACGGCTACCGCAAAATGCTGGCCCCAAAACCCACCGGCGGCAGCGGTCTGACGGGTACTGTGACACTGTGCCACGTTTGAACAATGGCGTGGTAACGATCGAATTGAGAGTTTATATTGGACGGATGCGTCTTCGATAGTCTATGCAGCAACAGCCCGGATTAAAGTTCCGGGCTGTTGCTTGTTGTGTCGGAATATCATCCAAAACGCCAATTCTACGTTCGTAATGCAAAATAGACCGTACATAGCTAAACTGGATTTCGAAGCAGAAAGAACGATTTTACATACCGATTCCGTTTGAATGGACTGTATTTTTTAGCAAACGGCCAAGTTCTACAGTTCCCATACAGGGTGCGCTATCGCCGAATACCATAAAGGAATGCCGAGACCGCAAAGGGGACCAATGCGGCAATCCGCTCCCATTGGGATTGCCTGTATGTATAAAGTTGCTCATGTAGCTCAGCATAGTGTTGGATAACACATGATCATACGAAGTAAAGGGGCGCCAAGAAGCAGAAAGACCGCCATACAAATACAGCAGATCACTGCCGTGCCAGGCACCCTTTTTGTCGCCAGGAAGATGACGGTTAAAATAGTAAGCGTAGGTATCAATGCCGTACTTTTTTTGAGAATGAGCCAGGTGGCGGCACATCCCGTACAAAATGAGCGGCATGACATCTTCCGATGTGATGCCTACGAGAATTTTTGTGCCACAAGGAGCGTTTTTGCTTGGCCCCGTGAAATTTTCGTCATAGACCGCATTACAGAAGCCAATTGTGTGTGCGGAAACTGCAGAAAATGCGGTATATAGCTCTTTTGCGGGCAGGCTACGCAGTTCGTCGATAGAACGGCAGCCAGCTTTTTCATAAACTTGTTTCCACTTGTCGTATTCTTTTGTGTTATCTCTTTTTTGCTTGATAAACGTGGCAAAACCGGCGCTGCTTTGAATGATGGCTTGCCGAAAGAGGCCCTTGTTTAATGGAGATTTGATTTGTGTTTCACAGCAGGCAGCACCCGCACTTTGACCGATCAAAGTCATATTTTCAGGGTTGCCGCCAAAACTCCGAATGTTGTGATAAATCCAGGTGATAGCCATTTGCTGATCATAATAGCCGTAATTGCCAGTTTTTCCGTCTACATCTTCCAATTCTTTAAGTGCAAGAAAACCAAAGACGTTGAGGCGGTAATTCATTGCGACAGTGACAATACCACGCATGGCAAAAGATGCGCCATTGTTTTCCGGAGAGTTGTTCTGCCCGGAAACAAGTCCGCCTCCGTATATAATGATCAGAACTGGGCACTCATGAGCATTTTCAGGCGCCCAAATGTTCAAGTTGAGGCAATCCTCTGAATATTCAGAGGAAAAGTTCTGATAAAATTCGTGCTCATAATGATTGTTAGGGTTATTCGGATCGGCCGTCCGATAAGCGCGTTCTTGGATTGGTGCAGGTCCATACTTTGTGGCAGAAAGAATTCCCTCCCAAGAGGTAACCTCGCGTGGATACGCGAATCGTTCGGCTCTGGCATAGGGAATGCCTAAAAAATGGCGGACACCATTTTGACTATATCCTTCCACAATGCCACAAGAGGTACAGACTTGAATCCTTTCCATTTTGCGCCTCCTAAATTGACTGACACCTATATGCTGTCTGCCATTCTACCATATCACAACAGGAGGCCGGAGGTATAGTCAAAAAGCTTCGATCATTATCAATATTTCGCAATAGAAATTTAAGGGTACTGGTCTGACTGTCAAATATTTTGTTTTTTGATCAATAATTATGACTTGTACCGGAAGCAATGAAATAATTGACAAATAAAAAGAATTTTTGACAATGCTTGTCAATTGGTTCATGTGCAGAAAAGGGTGGCGGAAAAGAAAGCGACGCTGAAGGAGATGTAATCTGACAGAACAAAACCCGCGCCCGGTTGTTTGCGTTTCGGACGCGGGTTGCTTATTTCCTGTGGAGGGAAGCTCGGTAAGCGGCTGGTGTTTGACCTGTTACCTCCTTGAAAATTTGACCAAAATAGCTTCGGCTGCTGAAACCAAGTTGCGCCGCAATGTCAGAAATATTACGGTCACTGTCGGCAAGTAAAATTTTGGCGCGCTCAATTTTAGCAAATTTTATATAGTCATTGATAAAATAACCGGTTTCTTCCTTGAATCTGTGGGTGATGTAGTATTCGCTGTAACCGGTTTTGTGTGCCAAATCGCTGGCCAATACACGTTGATTCAAGTGCTGTTCGATATAGTCGATGCATCTCTGAACTGTGGTGCTGACCTTTGGATTGGTGCGGCAACGATGTACGCGGCGGATATAGTCGTCATACATGGTCAGAGGCAGAGAAACTAATTCATCCATTGTGGAAGCATTTTCTATGGCTTGCAGATAGGTGTCATTCAGAGAATAGGACTCCTGGGGTGAAAGACCACCTTCGATGGCAGCCCGGCTGACCAGGGTGCAGAAAACAACACCCGCAGTTTTTCCGCCGCGCAGCGGGTCCTTCCCGCTTGTATGGGTCCCGGTGCTTAAATTCATCGAAAGACTCAAGGCTTCCTTGTAATTCATGTCGCCGTTGCGAACCATCTGCAGCAGGGCCTGTTCGGCAGAATAGATTTTGTGCCGATCCTGTTCACCAAAAGCTGAGCTGTCATCCGGCATGATCGACAGTGAATTTACATTCAGCGAACTGGTATCCAGCTTTTCGCCGGTCAGGCAGAAATGCAGCATTAGGAGATAATGTGATAGCAGGATGACATTGCAGACGGGAATGTGCGGAACATTATCCAGCAAATGAATCTTCCATGCAACACTTGTCTCTGCATCACGGTATCGCTGTAAACCTTGTTCAATTTGGGCAAGGGTGATATCGGAAAGAAACACGGGACCGATTAGATAGATGTCTTGCAGCATCCCACCTGACTTTCTGAAGGCTGCACCCCAGGTAAGACCCAGAGAATCCCCTAAAAGAATGGGATTGGAGTGATCTTGCGCATGCTCCAGCATTCGTTCCTTGCAGCCGAATGCAGTAAAGGCAACGGAAAGGAGTTCCTTTTGCGGGTAGTTGGAATCAATTAAGTCGCCGTTTGCATCGTAATGCCAAAGGGCAACTTGGTTGCCACATTGCAGAAACTGCTGCAAAAGAAAAATGCTTTCAGAAAACTCCATTGCTGTACCTCCCATTTTATAATATCTTACCATGGATTGACACAAATGGAAAGAACCGCATAATCAAAAGAGGAAATGACCATGGAAAAATTCCCGAAGGCCTTCCTGCTTGGCGCAGCGACTGCGGCGCATCAGGTGGAAGGCAACAACATTTACAGCGATGCTTCTCGCCGCGGTCATTGGTGCGCAGCTCATAGCGGCCGAGGGCGGTGTAGTATTGGATCATGATTGTTGCCTCCTGTTTGGTTTTGGCTTGTTATACGGCCCACACAGGCGGCGGCAAACAGAGCGGAGGACCCGGCGGGCCCTCCGTATTCTAGCGGAATCGGCAGCAGCCACAAAACAGATAATAATTTTCAAATGATAGAAACGGCGACATGTGCAGCGATGATTGGTTGTCAGATGCTTTTCGTTCCAACGACCACCCGCAGGGTTATTTCCCCTGGATAAAATGCGTCTGGCGGTATTCTCTGGGCGAAACGCCGTGTACATTCTTGAAGGCGCGGGAAAAATGCAGCTGGTTGGGATAGCTGACCTGGGCTGCGATCTCCCCGATGGACATCCGCGTTTCTTTAAGCAATTGGGCTGCACGGGCCATGCGATAGTGCAGCAGATAGGCCTGCGGGCTTTCCCCTACAGAATCCCGGAATACCTTGCCGAAGTAGCTGCGGTTGAGCCCGCAGACGGCGGCGATCTCCTCAATGGAAATATCCCGCTGATAATTCCGGTCGATAAAGACCAGGGCTTCCTTGATATAGAAATCCCGCAGACGTCTCTCCCTGCCTTCCTGCCGGTTGGCAGAGGACTGCACCAGCTGGTCCAAAAACAGGTAACCGTGGGCGATCAGATGGGTTGGGCTGGCTTCGCTATGGTTGACGATATACAGCATTTCATCCTGAAGCAGCTGGCCATCCCGCTTGCTGCGCGCCGTATAAACGGGCTCCTTCCCGCTGATGCCTGCAAGGTTCAGGCTTTCATGGGCACGCAGGCCGTCAAACTCCAGCCAGGTATATTCCCAGGGATCGTTTTCATCGGAGCGATAGGTGGTGATCTGGCCGGGTACGACCAGGAAGCCGTGTCCTGCCGTAATGGGATACTCCTGCTCATTGGCCAGTAATACGCCTTTTCCGGCGATGATATAGTGAAACAGGTAGTGATTGCGCGCATGCGGCCCATAAGAGTGCGCCGGTGTGGTGCGTTCCCATCCGAATTGGTAGAGGTTCAGGTCAACGAACCGCTCGTCACGGAAAACATGAAATTTCAACTTGCTTACGTCATCGGAGCTGTGGGGCATGATACACCCTCCTTTTCTTAATTATATACCAAAATGCGTTCTGACTTCAACAAATTATGATAAATTCCTTGAAATTGGTATATAAAAAGTGGCATATTGGCATTCAAATGTGCAACGTCAAATCGTATAATAACTATACCAAATGCGGGGAAGAATTGTGCAATGTGCACTATGTACAATTCCGGATGCTGTGTGTTGGCAGATTTGCCGAATCACACCATACCCCGCGCGACCGGTCAAGGCATTCGCGTCATTCATATCTAAAAGGAGATGGATCATGAAAATAACACATCGCTTTGCCGCCGGCGCCCTTGCGGCGCTGATGGCGGCCAGCCTGGCCGGATGCGCTGCTGACGACGGCACCGTAAACCTGACCTTTCAGATCTGGGATGTGGCCCAGCGCGACGGTATGCAGGCCATGTGCGACGCCTACACGGCCCAGCATCCCGATGTACATATTGAAGTGCAGGTCATCAACTGGGACGAATACTGGACCAAGCTGGAAGCTGCCACCATGTCCAACAAGATGCCGGATATTTTCTGGATGCATACCAACGAGATCCTGAAATATGCCGACAACGGCAAACTGGCCGATTGTTCCGACATTGTGGAAACCGAGCATTTCTCGGACATTTCGCTGTCCAATGCAAGCGGTTCCGATGGCGTGCTGTACGGCGTGCCGAAGGACAAGGACACTGTGGGGCTGGTATATAACAAGGAAATGTTCGATGCTGCCGGCGTTGCTTATCCGGACGAGACCTGGACCTGGGACGACCTGGTGGATGCTTCTGAAAAAATCCACGACGCCACCGGCAACTACGGCTACATGGCCTATGCCGATGACCAGCTTGGCTACTGGAATTTTGTGTACCAGGCGGGCGGCAGCATCCTGACCGATGACAAGACCCGCGGCAACTTCCTGGACCCGGGCACCCGCAAGGGCATGGAGTTCTACATCGGCCTGCAGCAGAATGACTGGTGCCCCGACCAGAACTACTTCGCCGAAACTTCACCCGGTACGGCATTCTTTTCTGAAAAAGGCGCGATGTTCCTGGAAGGAAACTGGAATATCCTGGCGGAGCTGCAAAACTATCCCGATATGGTAGGAAAATGGGACGTTGCCGTACTGCCGGCCTGCCCCGACCCTGTCAGCGGGGAAGGCCGGGCCACCATTTCCAACGGTCTGAGTTACGCCACCGGCGCCAACAACCCGCACCTGGACATTGTCAAGGATGTCCTGAAATTCTTCGGCAGTGAAGAAGGCCAGCGCATCCAGGGCGAAAGCGGCGCCGCCATCCCGGCCTATGAAGGGTTGGAGGATACCTGGGTCGGTGTGTTCGACGAATATCCCATTGATGTGCAGTGCTTTATCGACATGTTTGATTACTGCATCCAAAGCGTGAACAACGCGGCCCGCCCCGAGTGGAAGACCGATGTGAGCGACACGCTGCTGAAAATCTACACCGGCGAACTGGACCTGGACACCGGCCTTGCACAGATGCAGGAGGCTGTGGACACGGCCAATGCCGAATACTATGAGGAGGATGCGTGATGCAGAAAACGTCCAAGCTGTCCCGCGACGGCGCTGTATGGGGCCTGCTCATGGTGGCGCCCACCATTATCGGTCTGCTGGTTCTGAACATCTGGCCGTTTATCGAGACCATTTACATGAGCTTTTCCAAATCGCTGCCTTTTGGTGAATTTGAGTTTGAGGGCCTGGATAATTATATCGAGATGTTCCAGAACCCCGAATTCTGGAAAGCCACCGGCAACACGATCCTGTTCTGTATTCTGACTGTACCGGTCGGCATTTTCCTGGCGCTGCTGGTAGCGGTGCTGCTCAACTCAAAGATCCGCGGGCGCACCACGTTCCGCGCCATCTTCTTCCTGCCCATGGTCGTGGCGCCGGCCGCTGTCGCCATGGTCTGGAAGTGGATCTTCAATACCCAGTATGGCATTCTTAATACGGCTTTCGGCCAAGACGTAGGTTGGCTGACCGACCCGCACCTGGTTCTTTTGACCTGTGCGGTGGTGCAGATCTGGTCCAACATCGGTTACGATGCTGTGCTGCTGTTGGCAGGCCTGCAGAATGTGAGCCAGACGCTGTACGAGGCGGCCGACCTGGACGGCGCGTCCAAGGTCCGCCAGTTCTTCAGCATCACATTGCCGATGGTAAGCCCCACGCTGTTCGTCGTTCTGATCATGCGCCTGATGTCTTCTCTGAAGGTGTTCGACCTGGTCTACATGATGGTGGACGACGCCAACCCGGCGCTGAATGATGCGCAGACCCTGATGTCGCTGTTCTACCGTGAAAGCTTTATTGCCGGTGATAAGGGATATGCATCCGCCATTGTTGTCTGGACGGTGCTGCTGATCGGTATCGTCACGGTCATTCAGTTCGTCGGTCAGAAAAAGTGGGTCAATTACGAGGTGTAAAACTATGGGAACCAGTATGAAAACCAACCGGCGGCTGGGCGAGGGCCTGACCTATACGGTCCTGATCCTGGGCAGCATCGTGATGATCTTTCCCTTTGTTTGGTCGTTACTATTTAGAGCTGTTTTATTTTCACATTCGTCTTCCACTAAAATGCTTTCATTTAATCCCAAATCA
>PPYE01320447.1_pt1 | contig 25130 bp, 28 predicted proteins | sample 1559881 | NCBI WGS metagenome assembly PPYE01 (sample SAMN08240022, study PRJNA423297) | Human gut metagenome, whole genome shotgun sequencing project. | reverse complement strand
AAAGTAACTTATCAAAACTTATCCATTATCCAAACTATTTATTGTATCATTATTGTATAACAACATGTTATACAAAAATAGTTTGGATAATATTTTCTCGCTAAAGCCCAACAAGGGTTAGAAGTTCCATGTTTTCTGGCTTTTTCCATTTTTTATCTTGAGATTTAGTAATAGTGTCTTCCAATGTATCAATCGCCTTTTTCTTCTGTTCTTCAGTCACATCCTCGTATATCATAGTTGTAGAGAGATTGCGATGTCCAAGAAGTTCTTTTATTTCAACAATATTGATATTATCTTCTCGCCAATGGGTAGCCATACTATGCCTCCAAAGATGACTGTGTAGATCCAAAGGCACATCAGGACAGATTTCATGTGCTTTGGCTGCATACAATCTGAGACGTTTTGCAATTGCTGGTTGCGTTAATTTCCCCATACATCCTTTATATGGAGAGTAGAATAATAAAGAATCTTTATTTGGCCTATCTCCATGATAAACTCTAAGGTAAAGTTTCAGCCATTCTACAAGGTCATCATGTAGGTAGATTGACCTGAAACTACCTCCTTTTCCGCATAATATTACATATGGATCTTTAACGTTGTCAAGTACGACATCTTTGACTGTCAAAGAGAGTACTTCGTTCAGACGCGCTGCAACCCCATAACTGAGCATCATTAGATTCAAATCCCGTAAACCTATTTTTGTAGCTGTATCAGGTACTGCAAAAATAGCCTTTACCGCATCCCGTGTCATGGCGTGTACAATAGGTTTTACTTTCCGTATTGGTTTTATAAATTCTGAAACTGCCATGTAAATATAAGCATACTCCGGCATCTGACTACCAATATATTTTGTCAGATTTTTAATAGCAGCCATTCTGATATTGCAAGTTGTGGCGCTGACTTGTCGCTTATTTTTCAACCATATTTGCCATTGTGTCAAGACTTCAACAGAGAAACATTCCGGAGTAAGGGTAAACGGCGTTATACCTCTTTCTGACTGTAGGTATCTCAGTAATAAGGACAATGACAGTTTGTAAGAACGTAGTGTGTGTGCACTTGTTGTTTTTACGGATGGTAAAAATGTGGTGTGCCAGTCATAAATCAATTTAGCTGTTTTACGATTTTGAGTGGTTAATGCGCCACTTAATTTAGATGTTTTCTTCATTATATTCAGGCTTTTGAGGTAATAATTCACTGAATTTTTTAGCGCAATTACATTTGAGCTTATCCGTTAGCATCGGGGTAAGATGAAAATAGCCAAAAGTACTTTGTATATTTCTGTGCCCCATGCTACGGGAAAGAAACAAGAGCTTGCCGCTCAATTCGTATCCGTGATCCTCCCATTTAGAAATATTGGAAATGGCATAGAAACTGCGTAAATCGTATTCAACAGCCTTTTCCTTACTAACTTTAGACCATATCTTGTTAAAGAAAGTACATCCCCAACGTGTCTTGTGTGGTTCATCTTTCATGTCAGGAAAAAGATAAATCCTATTAGGCATTACTTTCTCCATGGCTTGGTTATAACATTGAAGCAATTGTAACATAGAATCATGCAGGACAATGCCATGTTCATCTATGCTTTTGGATTTTATGATTTTCACGATACCAGACTCGAAATTAACATTAGAACATTTTAGCCACCTGACTTCACATGTACGCATCCCGGAACTGTACAACAGACGAAAGTAAACAGGGAGCTGTAATCGGTTTAACAGGGTTGTTATACACCTTCGTTCTTGATATGAGCGTATTACATAAGAGTCACATTCCTTAAAAAATGCAGAAAGTTCATCCTGTGTAAAAAAGTGCGGTATATAAGACTTGGCTTCAACAGTAGGTAAAGGCAAAGGATTTAAGGTTGACCAGCCTCTTTTATTGGCATATTTGAGGAAGCTTCGGATAGGTGTCGTCCTTGATATACAAGTGTTGTTCCTTTCCGTTTCCCTGCGTTTGCACCAGTCCAGCATCTCCACTGTCAATTCCTCACAAGATGGGTAGTTAGCAACAATATATTTGTCGAAGTGATGCAGGTTGTAGTCATAGGTCTTATTCCATCGACCGGAAGCAATGCAAATGGCAACAAATTCTTCGAACTTTGGGGATAGTTTGGATTTGAATGGATATTTCATATGTCAAAAAGGTTAGAGGGTATAGTATAAGAGGATATGTCAAGAGCGCATTCCTTGAGATGCTCATGGTCGGCATCTGCATAAAATTTGAGAGACTCGGGAGACATATGTCCAGTTAGAGATGATACAACTGAACATTCAACTCCACACGAAAGGAGATAAGTCACAAAATGATGGCGAAAAAGGCGGACACCTTTGCATCCTCCTTTATCTCTAACATGCGCACATTTGAAAATTTTCATTACAATATTTGCAATCTTCTTGTATGGTGTGTGGGGATTTTTCGAGGGAATAAAGATCGTGTTAATATCTGATTCAGCCCTTTCGGTAGTGATATAATCAAAAAGAGAATTTCCCGTAACCGCATTTAAAGGTAATGTAAGAGGATAATCTGTTTTTGATTGGATTAGAGTAATTATGTCTTTTCTCCAATCTATATTGTCAAAACGCATAGCTGTTATGTCAGAGCCTCGCAGTCCATAAAAATACAGAAGCCATCCTATCGTACGTTCTTTTAAAGACAAAGTGTTGTCGGGATTTTCAAGACACTTCCGAATACAGTCAGATTCATCTTTTGAAAGAAATTCAAAATTCTTGTATGCCTTTGGAATATTTGGTAAAAAGTTGAGTATGTAATCAGCCAGTTTCGGTTCACGTAATCTAAGAATTTTCATTAACGCCCTTATATGGCCTAAATAACCAACCCCTCTGATTTGCTTGATACCATCGTGGAAAAAAGAACAAATCATTTTAGGTGTAGCTTCTTCCAATACTTCCGCACCGTTATTTTGAAAATGTTTGTAAAATAGAATAGCGCAAAGATACTCTATCCTAACCGTATTCTTACGTTTTCCGGTACACATACCATTCTCTAAATGGTATATAGCCAATGATTTGTAATAGTCATTGAGATTATCAAAACCATTTGTGACGTAAATAAATCCCGTATAATTACCATCAGGATATTTACCGTACAAATCAAAATTCTTCAGTTGCCCAAGACACGCTCTTAGGGACTTGAAACGATAACTTTCAGGAGTATGTCCTTGCTCTTGTACCTCCTGAAAAAATAAATCTTCGTAGGAGGTGATGTTGGAAGAGCTACCTTTAGTCAGGACCAGTTCGATACAGATTTCAATACTACGTAGTTTATTGGCGCAGTACCCTACTTTGGATAAATAATCCATCTCGCAATAGCTATATGTGTATATTACAGCTCGTTATAGTCAAAGTTTTGATAATGAATAAGTTTTGATAAGTTACTTTATCCAAACATTTGGATAAAGTAACAAAAAGCCTTTTAAACCTATTTGCTTTCACACATTTGAGCAAATCGGTATCTTTGCATTGAAGTATCAATAATATGGCAGTAAAAATAGAAAAATGGGTAGTCGCCCAAAAGAAACATAAATTATCCGACAAGCACGTCCAAATGGCTCGTGAACTGGGATTGAACCCTGATAAATTGGGCAAGATTGACAACCATAAACAGGAATTGTGGAAAGCTCCGCTACCCCAATTCATTGAAGAAATATACTTCAAACGTTTCAAACGAGAAGAACCTGCCATTGTTCGCTCTCTGAAAGATATTATCGCTGATGATAAAGCAAAAAAGGAACAGAAGAAAAAGGAAAAGGCTAAGCGTGAGAAAAACAACACATTAGTCGATGACGAGAGTAGAAAAACGGAAAATTCAGCAAAGCCGGTTTCCCTTTCAGCAAAACTTAAACAATATAATGAGAAACCGAGAATTAAAGTTAAATTGGAGAGTGGGGAGAGTTCCGATTCTATTCTTCTGAAGGAAGCCCATATCTTTGATGAAGCTTTTGATTTTTATGAAAAAGAATGCGTTACGTTTTCGCAGTTGGGATTTATTCTAAAAAAGATACATCCAAGATATAAACCACGTCGTTATGGCTGTAAGACATTAAGGGAAATCTATGAAAAATTAGATAAATACGAGGTCGTACAGACAGAAGAAAATCCTGTTGTACATAAGAAACAATGATAAAGTCTGAATAAAATCCGCCAACTGGCGGATTTTATCATTTACCCTATCTGCGAATTAATTGCTCTTTTGAACCGGAACGGTCTGGCCACATAATAATAGCAGTTGGTAGCCCCTCCGGTAGTAACAACAATAGAGCCATATCCGAAAATACGACCTGCGACACCTTGTACTACCTGAATGCCTTCACATTTTGCAAGTACCAGTTCAACCGTCCGTCTGCTAATTACACCAGTTTTGATAATCACACGTTTGTTGGTAACGGCATAGATTGAGCCTACTTTTACTAACACACGCTGTACAAGGAAAACCAATCCCAAGAACAGAAGTGTAATCCCTAAATTATGTGTTATTTTCACTTTGTCAAAATAACACATAAACCCGATAGTCAATAATATGGCAGGTTGCAGGAACAAAAATATATGTATCCGTGCCCTGTACATTATTTCTTCTCCGGGTTGTAAATATGTAGTAAGAAATTTCATGCTGTTTTTTCGTTTAAATTTTGTTTGTTCCATATTTCAATTAGACAACAGCACCATTCAGACGGATTCAGGAAACGTTTCCCTTTCCGGATCTCATAATGTAAATGGCTACCCGTCGCTATTCCTGTATTACCCACACAAGCAATTTGCGTGGCTATACTTACCGAATCCCCTATATCTACCATTGTCTTACTCAAATGTGCGTAGAATGAGTGGAAATTGCCTGCATGTTCAATCTCTATGTAATTCCCATATCCCGAACAATAACCCTTACGAATTACTATCCCATTACCACTGGCATACACGGGAGTACCTTTAGTTTCAGGAAAATCAATCCCTGTATGGAATTTTCGTCTTTTATAAATAGGATGATAACGCATTCCAAAGCCTGATGAAATACGCAAAGGCTTCTTAATCGGAAATATTACAGGATAGTCGGATAGTTCTTCAATAGTCATTTGCATTGAATCGGCTATTCGTTGAAAATCTCTTGCTGAATAAATCTGTTTTGTGTTTCTTTCTATCTCTGATTTCCTGTTTGGTTGTCCCCATACAGGCAAACACAATAGAATGATGAAGGATGTCATTATGTATTTCATAATCAATCTGTAAAAAGAGTAAGTACCCGAATTGCTCCGGGTACTTTACTTATTCAACTTCTTTCGGACTAATCTTCTTCCGGTTCCTCGTCCCCGTTGTCATTCTGCCAACTGAATGTTTTTTGCACTACCTGCCCAAAATTATCCTCAATATACACGTCGATAACCTGTTGATCAGTAGTTCGGGAAGTATAATAAAGTCTGAACGTAGTCCTATTCAACGGATACAAGTCATTCGGCAGGAACAGCGTTCCATCATCCATTCGCAGCTCGCCTTTTCCGTCTGTCTGGAAATATCTGATAAAGAACCGTGCTTGTTCATAGTCGCCCTCTTTTACCAGTTGGCAGCGGATTTCCGCACTCTCATTCTGAACGATTTTTTTCTGAACTGGCATACATACCAAATCATATGTGTAAACCTGATTAATATCCAAATCGTCGCTACAGGCACAGACTATTGCCGATAGCAATAGCGTGTATAAAAAATATGCTAAGAATTTTTTCATCTTAAATTTACTTTTAGTTGTTTATTAAATAGAGAAACTTCCCTTTTATCTGATTTTTTGAAAGTATTGCTGCATCTTCCTTTCCGTAGGCAACAAGCATGGAACCGTTTCGGGGTTGTGTCCCCTTTGTTCCGTCAGGCTTGAAAAACTGTACTCGGTTATACAGGAACTTTACGGCAGTGGCATACTCAAACACAATATCATGAAACCATTTTGCTTCAATCTTTGAAAAAACTAAGGCTATACCCTGATTGTGTTCAGCCATTTTTTTGAGAAAATCCTGCAATAACGGGTTGGAGTATGGCGGATTTAGCCAAATCCTACCGTGCCAATCCTGTATTAATCCGTTTTCTTTTGCAGTATAAATTTTCTTTGCCGATTGGTTTAGCTTGTATGCTTCATCCGAAGATGCCGGATCTAAGTCAAATTCTCCCAAAGAGTGAATAATCTCCGGTGGGGTGTACCATTCATCATTTTCTTTCATGGCACTAATTGATTATAAATTTTAGACCTAATCCGAACTGGGTATGAAAATGTCCTGTCGATGTTCCCCACAATATCCGCTCACGAGTAGTTAAAAGAAATACAACACGGTCGGACAAATACGTTTCCATTTCCAACGTAATAGCACCACCATAAATAAAGCTGTCTTTGTTCCGGAGCGTGGAGCCGTCAAAAAGTGTTTTTTCTCCCCAGTTACTTGTTTCGTATCCGGCGAGTGCAGATCCGCCCAAAGAAAAAAGAACAACCTTATTACGGTCTGATAAGAATTTCAGGTAATAACCACCCTCTGCCGTAAACTGGCTGACAGGTATCCTGTCTTCCTTATAGGGGTAGTATTTATTCAGGAACTCTGCACCAAATACCCACTTATTAGCATGTTTGGTATAGGTGGCCATAGATAACCCGAAATAATACCCCAGTTCATTCTTTTTATCCGACGAATGGAATCCGTCTACCATTCCACCTGTTACCTGAATGCCCTGCATTCCCGGTAAACAACGCTGTGCGTGTGCTTGGTCTGCAAAGACCAGGCACAGCACAAACGTTAGTATAAGTAATAGCCATTTCATGGTTATTTAACTTTCAGTTCGTTAATAACTTTGGCTCTTACGAGGTCGGCATTTTCAACCACGAACGACTGATGCCGTCCGCCCTCTTTTTCATTCAGTTCAATGATAAGGTGCTTATCATCCGGAATAGTGAACTTCGGCAGGGTAAACACTACACGTTCTGTTTTCTTGCCCCCTACCAACGTCAGGTTATTGTGTGCCCTTAGTGGGATAATTACCTGTTCCTGAATGGCGGTACGTTTCGCCACTTTCTTATCAACTATTTTGAACGTAATATAATCTACGTCAAACGGCACATTGGATGAGTTTTTGAGTTGCATATGGAAATAAAGCAAGCCATTGTGCGTGTAAATTCCTTTGAGCGTGTACTGAATACCGAAGCGTTTAGAACCGATATGCTTTATTTCCCGATTATCGTTTTTGTGAATAGACTTCATTATAAGTTTAACCAGTAACGGCGATTCGCTGCCCAATTCCCTCATGTAAATCTCCATTGCATTGTTCGGGCGGTTTACGGCTTCTCCATCGTGGATAAAGTCGGTCATTTCAACCGACAGTTTAACCGGCTCATCGGCATATTTTACGTTGAACGTGTAATATGCTCCATCTTCGGTTATTACCGCCAAATTGCTTTCTTTGGAGAAGTCCCGGAGGGCAGCTTTTACACGGAGTACATTTTCCGCTCCGTCTGCTTTGGCTGCCAACAGGTCAGCAGAACCCAAGTCCACATAGCGGATCGCAGCAGGGAAAATAATATGTACTGTCTTTGAAAATGTTACCTCTAATGCGTAAGGAGGTATCATGCGGTTAAAGGTCAGCGGTCGTGTCAGACCTTCAAAATAATCACCCGTAGAAGGAGAAATATTTGCTGTTTGCTGTTTCTCTACGCTCTGTTTTTCAACATCCTGAGCGTTCGCTGTGAATACGCACCCGATAATAGCGAGTACAAAAAGAATTTGTTTCATACGAAAATTGTTTTAATTGTTAATTACTATTGGATTTTTTTTAGTGGTGGGCTTTCGCCCTGATTGTTTTTTATGCTTTAGGGAGTAACAAGACCTTGTAACCTGCTTTCAGCGTAACTTTTACCTCGCGCATTTTCTTACTGAAGAATTGCGATACTCCCTGAATGGCACTACGTCCTAAATCGGCTGCAAGCTGTGAGCCTGCATCGTCTGTTATCGTAATGCTGCTGCCCATCGACGTACCCATGTTGGCGGCAATTTCTTTAGCTGCATTGAGTTCGTCCGAGTTCGGAGCAAATATTCCTTGCATACCGTCCATATCGTACACCTCCATTTCAACAGGTATCACGTTATCCGCATACTGGATTGAAGTAATGGTAATGTGCAGGCGTTCTCCGCCAATTTTTGCACTTCCTGTAAGAATGGTATTTGCAGGAATCAGCATATTTCCGGCTCGCATTGGTTCTGATAACCGTAGTTGCAATTCCTTTCCGTTGGAAATTGTTACGGTCTGATACACAGAAGCCCTGATGCTGTTTTTATCCGTTACCGCTTCACTTCCGGCAACAGTAATAAATCCCATATTACGGGGCTTGCTGTATTGCTCCAAAAATTCATCGTTTTCCATTGGAGCAGCCAACAACGAAACCACGCTTTGATGTACCTGTGAAACAGGCTTCGGAACAACTTTCTCACGTATATCGGTTATTGGTGCTGTTTGCACCTGTTCCTGTGTATTGGGCATATACTTAGCTGCAATCGCATAGGATTTTTCGATAAGTTCCAATTGCTTGTCAGCTTCGGATTTTTCAGCCAGTTGCTTTTCCAATTCCTGAATACGGGATTCCATTTCAAGCTGCGCTTGGTCGTTCGCTTTTGTTGCAGGCTGTTCGTACCAGTCATTTAACTGTCTGTTTACGTCCTGATAAGCATGTGCCGACGATTGGATTCCCGTTTGTGAACTGTTTTTATTTGTCGGTATTTCCTGATTGTCGGACGGAATAGACGTATTTACTTCCTGTGCCTTACGGTTTTCTTCTTCACCGAGCATAAAAGCGAAGTCTTGCAAATTCCTCATCTTTTCATTTTGCTTGTTTTGCATGGCTTCCTGTTCATAGGCTGTCCGTTTATCCCCTACGATTGCTTCATCTTTGGGAATAGGCAGTTCAGAGTTGAAACCGTCGGGTTGCTGTTCGTCCTTATCTCCTGAAGGCGCAAAAATGAGCCACATTGACCCGATGAACAGCAAAACAAACAAGGGATAGATAAGCATCTTTTTCCGCTTCTGAACCTCCTGCGGGGTAAGCTCCTTTTTAGGCTTACTCTCTTTCTTTTTTTCGGTAACATCCGGTTTCGGTTCGTTACCTTCATTAGCATTACTCATAATCAAATCTGTTTATTTGGTTTATACTATCTGCTTTTTGCGTATGTTCCAGTTCTAAGCGTTTGATATGTTCTATCTGCATCTGTTCCTGACCACTTTTCTTCCCCATATTATATATGGAAGAAACTGTCATGTAGATTGAACCCGCACCGAAGACAAAAAGCATTACAAGGATTATGATAATCCGTCCGTCGGGCGTTATCTGCCCTAACAATGACCGCAGACCGTCTTCCATCCAGTCCCTTACGGCTGTCAATTTTTTCTTTATCATGGCTTATCGGTCTATTGTTCGTAAATCCCTGTTTTCGATTATTTCAAAGCGTTCCATGATAAAGCCGTGTGGATTGTTATCACTCCGGACAGAGTTTCTAAGATCGCAACGGGTTACCAAACTACGTTCGGTTACGTTGCTTGCCCTGATTATCATTTGCTTTGCATACACAGTAGTTTTATAAGGATAAGCATCGAGGTTGCAGGCTACGGAATCAACCTGAATAATTTGATTGATATTGCCCGATATAATCCTGTTATAGTACCCCTTTTCCTGCATATCCTGATAATATTTGAAAGCGCTTTTATCGACAAGGAACAATGCCCTGTTGATATTCGATTCAATGGCGCTTTTATCAGGGGATAGTGTGAAAAACAATTCGTGGAACCGTTTTACATGCTCACGGGCTTCCACAGGACGGTTTTGTGATAAATCCTGCGAAAGAGCCAACATAAGCGACTTCCCTTCATCCAATACATAGATTTTCTGCCGTTGTGCTTCTGCGAAACTGAATGAGTTCCAGACTGCATATCCGGTAACCCCTGCACACAGCACCACAAACACAATGGCGATAATCCTTATTTGCTTGAAACTTGTTTCAATATTTTTTAAACTTTTGAACTCCATGTTTTAATTACATTAATTGATTATTTACCAAGCAAGCGACCGCCGACATTACCCGCTACCGATCCGGCAACACCTCCGGCAATACCACCTGCCTTGCTTGCTGTTTTATTTACCGCACTTCCGTATGCACCTGCTCCGCCTGATTGAATAATCCAACCTGCGACTGTCGGGATAGTGAAGTATCCGATAATTCCGATTATCAGGAACACGATATACACACCGTTCGAGCCGTCGGGGATATAGTTCGGATCTCTTAGTAGAGCAATGTCCTGTTGAAGCATTAACTCCTGTATCTTCGATAATACAGCGGAAAATATATCAGAAATCGGCAGCCAGAGATAGATACTTATATAGCGTGTGAGCCATTGGGACAGCGTTGCCTGAAATCCGTCATAAATGGAAAAGGCAAATGCAATAGGTCCCAATATGGCCAACACAACAAGGAAGAATGTCCTGAGCGTATCAATGGTCAGGGCAGCAGCATTGAACAATAACTCAAAGAAATCCCGAATCAACTGCCGAAACCATTCTTTAATATCGTACCATGCCCGTTCGCCCCACATCATTATAATTTCGGGTGTATCCCACATGCCGAGTTCTTCCATTTTCTTGTCCCATTCTTCGTTATCTACCATCCATGCTTTGCCTTCACGGACACGGGCATCGTACTCCAACGCATCTTTTTCAGCCTGCAATGCCTGTACGTCAGTTATTTGGTTTTCCATAATCGTGTGTGCCCCTTTTACGACAGGTGACAAAACAGCATTGATAGTTCCCAACACGATTGTAGGAAAGAACATAATACACAGCCCAACAGCAAAGGGACGGAGCAAGGGGAATATGTCGATAGGTTCGGCACGGCTCAACGCCTGCCATACCCTATACGCCACATAGAACAAAGCTCCCAGTCCTGCCAACCCCTTTGCAACGCCAATCATGTCGCTGCAAAGAGGTATCATGTCATTGTACAGATTTTGTAAAATCTGGTGTAGGTTATCAAAATTCATAACTAATTATTTTTTGATTACCAATACCTTTCGGACGGACTTCCGTAAAGAGCCAATACCCTGTCTGTATCGTTCTTTTCTTTGGCACGGAGATACGAAACCGATATGCTCTTTTGGGTAAAATACTTCGTGAGGTTACGATACTCCAACATTCGATTATGAATCTGGTCTATCGCGTCCATGCGCTCTTTGTCCGATAAAGAGAGTCCGTTACTTCCGGTAACTACATTTTTCAAATCCGTTACCAATGCTCCGCCTTCTTCCAACAGTTTGGCATAGCCTGCTGAAATAGCCACCAATTCATTGGCGGAAAAATTCGGATCGCTTAGCATTTTGTTAAACCCATTCACATATATATCGGTAATCTCACTTACCATTTCGATAGTCTTCTTCACCTTTCGGGCATCTTTTACCAAATTGTGGACGGACTTCAAAGCATCGTAATATTCTTTACCCTGTTTGTAGATTTTAATGCTTTCCTGTACGTTGTTTATCATGTTGGTAGCCGTTGTAGTTCCTTGCACTGCACTTACGATATTCTGTACAAGATTGGTCGGATCGGTTACTACCCACTGTGCTTTCGCTTGAAAGGAAAACATGCTTAGTGCCACTATAAGGCACATAAATATTCGTTTCATACTTTTTACTTTTAAATGATTATTGATTCTGTGTACCTTAATCGTACACTCTTTTGTATTCGCCTTCGGTGGTAAGCAGAAGCATATCCCGCTCATCATCGTAGGCAATGCGTATCATACCATAGAAATAGAAAAAGGTAATCCCCCAGCTTTGGCACAAAGGGACGGTAAACGCCGTATCGTGTTTGTAAATAAACTGCAACCGGAATCGACTACCGTCATGGAATACTTTAAGTCCGGGGGAACCGCAAAGACTTTCCCATGTTCCGCATATCTCATAGATTGGAAATTGGGTACGCACTTGCAGTGCCGAATATGGCTTACTTGTTTTTCTTTTCATGGCGTTACTCCTGTCGTTTGCTCTCAGCAATCTGTTTAATAGCCAGTTCCATATTTCCGTCCAGTTTTTCGGCAAGCTGCATTACTTCCAGTTTTTCGGATTCTTCCGTCGTGTACGTGTAATATTCTTCCAAACTTACTTCCGTAGCATAGACAGCACTTTGCACACCGCCCAAACCGAACCAGACTTCTTTGTATTTACGACTGGGAACATTGGACATATTGATAGAGAGTACCTGCGACTTTTCCTTTTCGGTCAAACCGAGCAACGCCTGTATTGAATCAAATTTGTTCATATACTTGCGTTGGTCTAACAGGATTTTGCAATCACTGTTATTGATAATACTCTCTTTCACAATAGGCGAAGCGATAATATCATCGACCTCCTGCGTAACAACGATTGCCTCGCCGAAGAACTTACGAACAGTCTTAAAGAGGTACTTAATGTACTCTGCCATACCTTCTTTAGCAATCGCTTTCCATGCTTCTTCGATTAATATCATCTTACGGATGCCCTGCAAACGACGCATTTTATTGATAAAAACTTCCATAATGATGATTGTAACCACAGGAAACAGGATTTTATGGTCTTTTATCGCATCAATTTCAAAGACAATGAAGCGTTTAGACAATAAATCCAGTTGTTTATCCGAGTTCAACAGGAAGTCATATTCGCCCCCACGATAGTAGGGTTCAAGTACGTTCAGGAAGTTGGCAATGTCGAAGTCCTTTTCACGCACTTTCTTTTCTTCCAGTACCTTTTTGTAGTCATCACGGACGAACTCATAGAACGTGTTGAAAGACGGTTCTAACTTTTTGTTCGTCTTCAGCTTTTCTATGTACTGGCTGACTGCGTTGGAGAGGGCAACTTCCTCCGCCCGTGAAGGCGGCTCGTTATCCCTTTTCCACAGAGTAAGAATAAGCGTTTTTATACTCTCACGCTTTTCAATGTCGAAGACATTATCGTCCGTGTAAAAAGGATTAAAGGCAATCGGGTTTTGCTCCGTGTACGTAAAATATACCCCGTCCTGACCATTGGTTCGCCTGTTAATCAGATTGCATAAGCCCTGATACGAGTTTCCGGTATCAACAAGGACTATGTGCGTTCCCTGCTCATAGTATTGGCGTACCATGTGGTTGGTAAAAAATGATTTACCGCTTCCGCTCGGCCCAAGAATGAATTTATTACGGTTCGTAATAATTCCTTTTTTCATGGGCAGATCGGAAATATCCACATGGAGCGGTTTACCCGAAACCCTGTCCGCCATTTTGATACCGAACGGACTGGGCGAACTACGGTAGTTTGTTTCTTCAGTAAAGAAGCAAAGGGCAGGTTCGATGAATGTATAGAACGATTCTTCCGCAGGGAAATCCCCACCATTGCCCGGCATTCCTGCCCAGTACAAGGTAGCGGCATCCACCGTATTATGGCGTGGTTTACATTCCATAAGAGCCAACTGGCTACCCACGTCATTACGGATATGTTTCAGTTCTTCTACATCATCACTCCACGCCAATACGTTGAAATGCGCACGGATTGAAGTAAGCCCGAAGCTGTGTGCTTCGTTTAAATACTGGTCGATCCACTCTTTATTTATTTGGTTTCCACGACTATACCTTGATAGCGACTGCATATTCCTTGCACTCTTTTCGAACTTCCGTAGGTTTTCCGCACTATCTTCAATAAACAGATATTGGTTGTAGATATGGTCGCATGACAAGAGCAACCCGACAGGAGAAGCAAACGACAAACGACAGTCGCTTCTATCGGTCGATAGTTTTTCATACCGCATATCCGTTCCGATCCGTCCCGGCAGGTCTTCCGCATCCGAAAGCGTATGCAGGCAAACGTGTTTGTTTCCCACACGAAGCCCGTCAGCTCCCAGTTCCAAATCTTCCAAGCAAGTTGTATCGTCGAGCGACAAGGAGAAATATTTTTCAATAAGTCCCGGCTTTTCGCCTGTTCCCGTTATTTCGTCTGAACTGATACGGGTAAGCGTAACAAATCCGCTATCATTCATTATCCGTTCAAACTGCCCGACAGCTTCCAAAAATTTCACACTGGTATCCTTATTGACTTCTTTAGGAATAATGTTTCCACGACAAAGCGATGAGAAGCTGCTTTGCATTCTCATACGCTCCTTTGTTGTTTTAGTCAGGAACAGGAAACACGAGTGATTCAGGAACGGTCGTTCGTTGAAGTGCTTTTCAAAACTACGGGATAAGAAACTCATATCGTCCTTATCGGTTGCGGGTTTATACGTTTCACGCACAAACCAATCCTGCTTATGCACCACACAGTATTCAGGAAGGACTTTTACCGCTTTTGCCCAAGACGAATGAATGGCTTCATATTCGGTATTGGTCACGGTAAACAGTTCCGGCAGCTCCACATGGTAGGCAACGGTAATATCAGCATCTTTAGAAATAATGCAGTCATGCTCCACAGCCAGTAATGGGAACTTACTTTCGATAGTCGCCGCTTTCATTATATTACGCATACGCTACCTCCTTTCTTTTTCTTTTGAAAAGGCGGTGCGGAGTTTTCCTGTTAATCAAATAGCGGGGATGCTGTTTGACAGCCATGAGTTTCATTAAACCATGCTCCCCATATTTTTCATTCAGGTTAAAGGTCATCCATACCAATACCGATGCAGCAATTACACCGAAGCCAATGCAAATCCACTGGTCAATGCCAACCATATACATGATGACAAAAACCACGAAAACAGCAAGTAAGCCCCCTGCAAAAATGAAAAGATATTGCGATTTCAAACCCTTGAACTCCACACTCTTGCCTATTCCTTTATTAATATTGAACTCCATAACTTTTTCTGTATGAAGTTGATTAAAGGAAGAAGGAACGCAGAATGGTAGCGGCAACAATCAGGAAGATACACGCACCGAACCAACTGGCAGCGGTTTTGCTTGTATCAGGATCACCGGAACTGAATTTTCCGTACACCTTTACACCCCCGATTAAGCCTACAACGGCTCCGATTGCGTATATCAATTTCGTCCCCGGATCGAAATAACTGGTTACCATGTTGGTAGCTTCGGTAATACCGCCAACACCGTTACCTTGTGCGAATGCACTTGAAACAGCAGCCAAGATAAAGGCTGCCGACATAAGAAACTTTTTCTTTGTCATAATGAGAAATTGTTAAAATGGTATCGGGGTGGATAGTCCCGATACCGGGTTGATAAATCTTGTTACTATTGATTTTTTTTAGTGGGGGTCGCAGACCCTTTTGTTATTGCTTGCGTACGCTAACCGTAATCTCTTTCTTTCATTTTTTCTTTGTTTTTACATTATTAATACTCGCTTATGCAAAATCCCTGATATTAAAATTATCGGGAGCTTTCTTTCCGCTTCCGGTTGTTCCGGCTTCCTTATCTTTCCGTTCATAGAAAGCCGAAAGGCTTTCAGTCATAAGGTCGGTAACGATTCTTTTTGCATCGGGCTTACCTGAAACCACCTGTTCAAACATATCGGTCTGCCGTATTTCCAACAGGGTATTTCCCGCCTTTTGCTTTTGTTCGGGAGTTGCTTCGTCCGTTTTGTTTACTGTACGAATAGCATTTCCCAAATCTTCGAACTGAACACCTGATGCGAGTACGGCTTGTGCCGTTCCTTCCACTTCTTCGGTTTCTTCTTCCTCATCTTCCGGCTCATCTTTGTTTACTTCCGTCGTTTCATATTCGAGCGGATAATCTATATTCATCGGCTCGTTATCTTCATCCGGTGGAGTATCGGAAAACGCTTCGTCCAATTCTTCCTGCGGTACTTCCTGCGACGGCTTCACCTCGTTAGGCGGAGCAAATATATCGGGTTTTTCTTGGCTGTTTTCAGATTTTGGCGAGGTGGCAGTGTGTGGCTCCGGTATGGCAGCAAGTGGCTTCGATGCGCTTAAATCAAACCTGCTTTTTCCGACAATATCTGCTTTCAACTGTCCCGTTTCTTGAATTGTAGAACCTTGACCAATAATGTTCTTTTTTCGCTTTTTTCCGGCTCTTGCCCATAGGAAATAAATTCCAACGAAAAGGGCGTACAGCACAACTACGGTTATGAATATCTTTTCCATGATTGGTTATAATAAGTCCTTTCGTGATTCTGAATAGATATTGTTTATCTCATCCTTATATTCTTTCAGATGTTCTTTCAGCACAGTATCTACATATCCACCAATAGTAATGTTATCCAATGCTTTGGTAAGTTTCATTATCTTGGAATGGGTATCATGACTGATATACACGCAGTCCCGTTTTTTAATTTCGTTCCGGTAGATAAATTTTTCTTTATAACTCAATTTCTTGTTTTCATCATTAGGTATGACAATCATTTGCACTTCCTGTTCTTCGTCCAGAACAGGTTTTTCGCTCTCATTTTGTTTCATTTGCTTTCTATGCTTGATTGCTTTGGGTATCATTACCACTGCAAGCACTATCAGGCAACACGCTATAACACCTATCATTATCGTGTTATCGTTGTATAAAATCGGATTGGGTATCATATCTTTTGATTTTAAGGGGTTAAGTAATCGTCGTCTTCAACATCTTTATTATAAATCTCTTTTATCTCATCTTGGTAAGTATCGAAGTGATGCGACAGCACATTGTCAATGTAGCTGAATATCGAAACATCTTTCTTACCTAATGCCTGTACAACCTTTGCTATCCGTTTGTGGTATTTCTCACGGATACTGACCAGTTTACCGCTTCGTGTGGGTATGCCTGCATCCGTAAGGAACAGGCTTTCGTAATCGGGCAATTTGCTACGTTTACGCTTCGATTCCTCACGGGGAGTTTCTTCCTGAACAACTTTCGTCTTTTCCGGTTCTTCGGTTTCTGTTTCCTGTTCCTGTTTCTTTTCGTGTTCAGGAACCAATGCTCTGGGTATGGAACTCGGATTGTTCCGACGTTCCTTATTCTTGAATGAGGATATGACAAAACTTGCATCAATCTCACTCAAATTCACTTCTTCTTTCTTTTTTGCCATAACCTGTTATTTTAGAGTTTCCAACATTTCATCTATCAGGGCATCAAGATTGCTTCCTTTTACCAATGCCTTATCCGCAGGGAATAGTGTAGAACAGAACAGAGCTTTGTGACTTACCGTTTGCTCACGGCGAAATCGTTTACTATCGGGCAGGAATGTTTTGAAAAGCGAAAAACCCAGTTTGTCGATCACATCTTCGTAAACTTCGTAGAGTTCGGTTTTCTCCCGTCCATCGACAAGATTCCAAAGCAAATACATTCCCTTGATTTTGGCTTTGCCGGGTGTAATCAGGGCATCATTAACCGTAATCACATATTGCAGGGTACTTTCCAGTACCAGTCGGTCGGCAGAAATAGGCGCAATAATGTAATCCATGAATGAAAGTGTTTGTACTACCGCCGGATTGTTGATTGTTCCCGGCAGATCGAAGAACACGAAGTCGGGCTTCAATTCTTCGATTACGTCCCTTGCATCTTCCATAGCATTTTCGGGGCTGCTCTCTATGACTTCATAAGCCTTTTTGCCCAAAGTGGAAAATTGTTCATAAGCCATGAGCTTGTAATGCTCATCGTCCATAGACATTTGCAAATCCCTCTCTCGCATCTCTAAAATCGAGTGTTGCGGAAAGTCGCAGTCAATCACGGCTACGTTGTAGCCACGCACATAGTGCAGATAAGAAGCTACCAACACCGTCAGAGTTGTTTTTCCGGCTCCGCCCTTTTGGGTGCTGAAAGCCACGTTCAAAGTTTTCTTTTCCATTACTTCATAATTTTAATTGTTGAACATTGATATATCGTTTTATTAATCATTCGACCGACAGGTCAATTAATCGCTCGTTTGTTTTATCAGGCGACAGATTGATTGACTGTTTGATTTTTCGCTTAATCGCTAAATCAATGAATCGCTTTATCAGTTTATCAATCGACCGCTCGTTTGATTATTTGCAAAATCAGTCGATTAGAAAATCGCTCGGTCTATTTATTAATCGCTTACTTTTTTGATTGCCCGAATAATTGATTTTACAATCGTCCTATTGCCTGATTACGCTATCGAGTAATAAATCACTGGGCAAATAAACGCCTAAAAATTCTCCCGCACACTACTTTTTCACGAGATGGCAGCAAGTGGCGTCGGTATGGCAGCAAGTGGCGTCGATGCGTGGAATACAGCACGTTACTTTAGCCTGTAACTTTGCAGCATGAAACGTCGGGAGGTATTCGACCGCCATTTTAGCTCGTTTCCCTCGCATTCATATCTGTCCCTGTTCAGGACAGATTTTATTTGCGACATGGCAAATAGCAAGCTGTATTTTTTGCTGCACGGAAACCGTTTTGCTGCAAAAAATGCTTGCCCCACAAGGGGGACGCAAACCCTCCGAAGTCGGGTTGCTTAAAGAATCATTTCGGGCAATGATTGATTGGCGGCGGATGCCGGAACGACGGATTGTACCACTAAAAAAATCCGACGTATGAATGAAAATGCAAAAAACTCCCCGAAACGGGGAAAAGGGGGGCGTTCCCCCAAGAATGATCCGGCTGCTTACCGTTACTCGGTAAACTTCACGGCTGTCGAACACGCCCGGTTCCTCACTATGTTTGAGCAATCAGGGCTTCAATCTATGGCACGTTTTATCGCTGCCCGTGTATTCGGGGATGAGTTTCGTGTGGTAAAAATCGACCGTTCCGCTATGGAATATGTTACCAAACTCACTTCTTTTTACGCACAATTTCGCTCCGTTGGAACGAATTACAACCAAGTCGTAAAGGAATTGCACAGCAATTTTTCGGAGAAAAAAGCACTCGCACTTCTCTACAAATTGGAGAAAGCGACCATAGAACTGGTCGAAATCGGGAAGAATATTTTGGAATTATCGGAAGAATTTAAGGAACAATGGTTGCAAAAATAAACATCGGAAGCAACCTGTACGGTGCGTTGGCATACAATCAGGAGAAAGTGGACGAGGGGTTGGGGAAGATACTGGGGAGCAATCTTGTGTTTGAACCTGCCGACGGACAGTTCAATGTTTCAGATTGTATGGAAGATTTTATGCAGTTTATCCCGGCTCACTTCCGTACCGAAAAGCCCGTTTTTCATGTATCAATAAACCCGCATCCTGATGACCGCCTGACAGACGACCAACTGGCGGACATCGGACGGGAATACATGGGAAAACTGGGATATGGCAATCAACCATACCTTATTTTCAAGCATGAGGACATTGGGCGAGAACACATACATATCGTATCGCTTCGGGTGGATAGTGAGGGGAAGAAAATTGACGGTTACAAAGAACATGAACGAAGTAAGGAGATAACCGAACAGTTGGAGCGTAAATACAACCTGCATCCGGCGGAGGGACAGAAACGTGGGGAGCAATGGGAACTTTCGCCTGTTGATGTTTCAAAAGGCGATTTGAAAAAGCAGATTGCTTCGGTTATCAAACCGTTAGCCTCTATGTATCACTTTCAGAGTATGGGAGAATATAAAGCCGTTCTCTCCTTATATAATATAAACGTAGAGGAACTGAAAGGCGAAGCGAAAGGAAAGCCGTATCGGGGATTGCTGTATTCGGCAATGGACAGCGAAGGCAACAAGGTCGGTAATCCGCTGAAGTCTTCTATTTTCGGCAAATCGGTCGGTTATGACGGGCTTGAAAAACGTATGGAGAAATCAGCCGAACGCATAAAAACTAAAAACCTGAAAGCGCATACTCTGAAAGCGGTATCGGAAGCTAAACAGGGCAGCCAAAATGAAAGCGAGTTCCGAGCGAAGTTAAGACAGCAGGGTATTGATGTTCTGTTCAGGCGCAACGACGAAGGTCGGATTTATGGTACTACATTCATAGACCATACGACACGTACCGTTTTGAACGGTTCACGACTGGGCAAAGACTATTCCGCTAACGTATTCAATGACCTGTATGGTGGAAAACAAGAACAGGTGCAAGAGCCAGTTAAAGACACCCGTCTTTCCGATGTCTACAAAAACACCGAACAGCCAAGTACGCAACATGAGAATAGCCACAATTCCGATAGTATAACGGGAGGACTTTTCTCAATTCTTGCTCCGGAACCGGAGAATCATCCGAAAGATGATATGCCATTACCACGCCGTAAGAAAAAGAAGAAACGCAGGTATGGTAGGCAGATGTAACAGAATCTATCTGACTAATTGATTATACACTTGACCAAAGTTAAATTTGATGTAGTTAGAGCATGCTGCATTTTGTTGTAATTCATTAAGAATACACATTATTGCAACCATATCTGGATTTGTATCCAAAGCTATATATCGACCTTTTTCTACTGGCTTGTCTTCAATAGTAGTTTGCATATCCCGATATATGACATATTTGCCAGGAACATATATAATATTTGGTCTTCGATATAATGACACCCTATTAGTTGTATAGAAGTTATCAAGATGTTTAATTATAGTTTTCAGTTCAAGCCCATCAGAAGCATACACAATTTTGTATGGCCAATCTTCATAATTATCTAAACTGAATGAAGAAGCCATTTGATTATCATCCAGTTCTTTTTGCTCCGGAATAGAAGCAAATAAATCTAATGAATCAAGCAATTCCTTTTTATCCAATTTCGATTTTACAGAAGCAACACCTATACAGCCATCAACAGAGCAAAAAGATTTACCTTTCCCATCTTGATTGTGAAAATTATATCTCGGAACAGAATCCGTTGTTATTATAACATCCAATTGTCTTGATTCGTCTCCGTTTTTTCCAAATAAAAAACCACCTAAAAACGCATCACATTTTGAAGGAATATGTTGTTGTAAAAACTTGATAAAAATTAATTCTCTTGAGGTTCCTTTATCTGATGTGTTTGGAAAAATAGAGGCACTATCTGCTTGCCCTCTTAACACAGAAGCAACTTTTTCAAAATATTCTTTCAATCTATCGTAAAACATATCTATTTGTTTTGTTTATTTTAGATGTCAATGATTTCTTTCTTTAATCCAAAGGTCAACTCCAACTGTTCTTTGAACTTGTCATTTCTTTTGCTTTCAAAATCAGCTATTTGCTCCCAACTTAATTCAAAGTCATTATCAATGTAATTTCTTTCTTTGTATGCTGAAATTTTATCTATATCTCCTTGATAATACTCATCCAACCATACCTCTGGGTCTTTTGCTTTTTTGGAAATGTTTTCATCCCCTTGTAATAATTGTAAATTGAATAAAAAATTAGCTTTCCATTGATAGTTAACAGATAGTTTTTGATTTTTGTTATTGAATTTAGATTTAGGATAAATATGATCAATGTGAAAAGTTGAATTTTTGAAATCTAAGTTGGGGTAAAGTATTTGTAAAATAGGCAGAATTGCAGGATTTCCATATTGAAAATCAAGCATCCGATCTATATCATCTCCTGCAATCTTTAAGGGCTGTGTTTTACTTGAAGCTAAATTGTTATTTACTTCTGCAAATGATTCAGATTCACGTAAAATTTTTGCAACGACTTCTAATTTTCCATCTAACGATGTTGTAAAATAACTTGTGATTTGAGCATTTCTAACAAAGCATAACATTTCATTTTTATCAGATTGAGTTATCTGCTCTTTTTTAAGAATGAAATAAGCAACAACAGATAGGATATATGCTGAAGATAATCTATTTGTATAACCAAACTCCTGCAATAGACTAACGGCTTTAAATATAGCTTCCGTTATCTTTTCCCAATTAACTTCAATTTTATTGATATTGCTTTTGCTGAAGTTTTTTAATTGGAAAATATGATTACTATTTGTTAGTAAAAGGCATGTTTTTAAAACCTGATCTCTTCCCATAACACCAAATCCTTGATCTCTTATTGAGTCAACAAATTTATTCATCAAATCTCTTATATCAGATGAAAAATTTGCTGTCAAAATAGACATTAAAAGATCTGAATATGAGAGTTGAGTTCCACCACTATTTACTCGAATGAATATTTTTAAAACTTTATCAAGACTTTTCTCTGTTTCTTCAAAATAGGATATAAGGCTTTTTGTACAAAAAGCATCCTTTAATTTTTCAAGAATTTCAGCTTCTGTATCAGATAAATTATTTTCACGAGCATACCCTACGATACTTCCTAAATTTAAAATTTTACCAACCTTAAACCAATAGTTATTTCCATCAATTGTTGGTAATGAATTCCTTTTGTAAAATTCAAATTCATAATTATCATCAGGATTTTCTTCTTTGGGTTGGTAGCGTAGATTTATATAAAGTTGTTTTTCTTCAAAAGCATTCGGGTTTTCCCATCTCGCCTTTGGTTTCTTTAGAGTACGAGTACCTTTTAGTCCAATATATAAAGAGGTTAATCGTTGTTGTCCATCTAAAACAATGGAAAGGTCATCCGAATTTATCTGTTCGATATTTACTTTCTCATTATGACTTTTTCTCTCATCATAATTTTCAATGAATTTATAAAGTTGAAAGTTTAATTTCTCAGAATCTTCCTTCGCATCTTTATTTGTTTCAATATCATTTTTCTTCAGTTTCCAAAATAGAAAAGAACCAATGGGGTATCCACGAAGAATGGAATCAAATAATTGCTCGATTTTTTTCTCGTTAGCTTTTTTGAGCCAAACATATTCTCTCTGAATATCTGGCAGAAAGAAACTTTGATTCAGTTCTTCAATTACGCTCTTTATTGATACATCTCTAAATTGTCCCATATATTATTGTTTTTATATTTAAGCTTATGTATTTTTCTTTTTCGCCAACAAATTTAGTAATTATTTGAAATCCAGAAGCAATACCTGCTTACTATCTTTGAACTCATTAGCTTTGAAGCCACATACTGCCAAATCAACGCCACATGCTGCCAGCTCGCTTCAAATACCCGAATCTTCGGATTAACCTCTCTAATTTCGCTTCTCAAACATTTAATTTTTTAAGATTATGCAACAAGAAGATGATTTAAGAGGACTTGCCAAAGTCATGGAGTTCATGAGGGCAATCAGTATTATTTTTGTAGTGATAAACATTTATTGGTTCTGCTATTTCGCATTGCGGGAATGGGGAATCAACATTTCGGTAGTTGATAAGATACTACTGAACTTTGACCGGACTGCCGGACTATTCGGCAATATTCTCTACACGAAATTATTCGCCGTTATTTTCCTTGCCCTTTCCTGTCTGGGAACTAAGGGCGTTAAAGAGGAAAAAATCACTTGGCCGAAAATCTATGTTTTTCTGACAATAGGTTTTATCCTGTTCTTTATGAACTGGTGGATACTCGACCTGCCGTTACCCGCATCGGCAACAACAGGTTTTTATATCCTGACAATGGCAGCAGGTTACCTGTTCCTATTGGTTGGCGGATTATGGATGAGCCGTTTGCTCAAAAACAATATGTTCGACGACGTTTTCAATTTGGAGAACGAGAGTTTTATGCAGGAAACACGGTTATTGCAGAGTGAATATTCTGTGAACTTGCCTACAAAGTTTTGGTACAAGAAAAAGGAATGGCGGGGTTGGATAAACGTAGTAAATCCTTTCCGTGCCAGTATCGTGTTAGGTACTCCGGGTAGTGGTAAATCATACGCCGTTGTTAATCAGTATATAAAACAGCAAATTGAGAAAGGATTTTCGATGTACGTGTACGATTTTAAGTTTCCCGACCTTTCTACTATCGCCTATAACCATTTATTAAATAATCAATTAGGTTATAAAAAAGTTCCCACGTTCTACGTGATAAACTTCGACGATCCGTCCCGCTCGCATAGATGCAATCCTATCAACCCGTCTTTCATGGAAGACATTAGCGATGCTTACGAATCAAGTTATACAATAATGCTTAACCTTAATAAAACGTGGGTGCAGAAGCAGGGAGACTTCTTTGTGGAATCTCCGATTATTTTGTTTGCTTCGATAATTTGGTATCTCCGCATCTATAAGGACGGAAAGTATTGTACTTTTCCTCATGCGATAGAGTTCCTAAACAAACGATATGAAGATATTTTTCCTATTTTGACCTCATATCCCGAACTGGAAAATTATCTAAGTCCTTTCATGGATGCGTGGTTGGGCGGTGCGGCTGACCAATTAATGGGACAGATAGCCAGCGCCAAAATCCCACTATCCCGTATGATTTCACCCCAGTTGTATTGGGTTATGAGTGGCGATGAATTTACGCTCGATATAAACAATCCCGATGATCCGAAAGTGTTAGTAGTCGGCAATAATCCCGACCGTCAAAATATCTACGGTGCAGCGTTGGGGCTTTATAACTCCCGTATTGTGAAGCTAATAAACAAAAAGGGACAGTTAAAGAGTTCAGTCGTAATTGACGAGCTGCCTACAATCTACTTTAAAGGCTTAGATAATTTGATAGCAACAGCCCGTAGTAATAAGGTAGCAGTACTTTTAGGCTTTCAGGACTTTTCTCAATTAACAAGGGATTACGGCGATAAAGAAGCAAAAGTCGTGATGAACACCGTAGGAAATCTTTTCTCCGGTCAAGTGGTTGGCGAAACGGCAAAAACGCTTTCCGACCGTTTCGGTAAAGTATTGCAAAAACGCCAATCTATGACTATCAATCGTAACGATAAATCGACTTCTATTTCTACACAAATGGATAGCCTGATACCACCGTCGAAAATCAGTAACTTAACACAAGGTATGTTTGTCGGTGCGATTGCAGACAATTTCGATGAGCGTATCGAGCAGAAGATTTTCCATTGTGAAATTGTTGTAGATAATGCAAAGGTAGCTGCCGAAACAAAGGCTTATCAATCTATTCCTGTCATTACCGATTTTACGGATGAAAACGGGGTAGATAAAATGAGAGAGCAAATTCAACTTAACTACAACCGTATCAAAGAGGAAACAAAACAAATTGTTGCCGATGAACTGGAAAATCGTAATATTAAAAGAATCCAAACAGATTAGATTATATATCAGATATTTAATGTTTTACACTTTCATTTCTTTGGATTTTACATCTAACTTGCCAGTCTGTTTTTAACTTTAATAAAAATAAATCTCATGGACTTGCAAGAATTAAGAACCAAGTATCCTCTTCTTATTTCTTATATGGAAGACCATAATTACAGTCTGCAGTATATAAGACATATTAAGAATGAA
>PPYE01046826.1_pt1 | contig 25148 bp, 20 predicted proteins | sample 1559881 | NCBI WGS metagenome assembly PPYE01 (sample SAMN08240022, study PRJNA423297) | Human gut metagenome, whole genome shotgun sequencing project. | reverse complement strand
CACTTATCATGGAAACGGGCTGACTTTTGCGGATGGAACTACAGAGAATGAAATTATCGTAAACAGTTCCGGAAAGATTCTCTCAGGCCAGTATAAAGAATTGGTAATGCCTTCCATATGGTATTCCGATGTAAATTATACAAATAAAATCGAACTTAACTCTAAAGGTCTGCCTTTAAATGGTGTCACTTCTGACTTAGATCTCTATGCAAAGTCCAAAACATTTGTATTAAAAGAAGGATTTGATTTTAGAAATTTAATTCCCTCCACGGCAAATTCTGTTGTATTTACGGATGAACCTATGCCCGTATCTGCAACCCTAATCGATGTAGACGCAGATGAAGATGGAGGCGTAGTTGCATGGATGGATGATACTACTATGAAAGTATCGACTCAGATATCAGGGCAGAAAATAATAGCCCCTTTCAATTGTAAATTTATGTTTTATGGACTTCCAGGATTGTTAAGTATCAATCTGTCACACCTTGATACCTCCAACGTGACCAGTATGGAAGCTATGTTTTGCTATTGCAGAGGGCTAACTGATTTAGATGTGTCTTCTCTCAATACCCGTAATGTTGCAAACATGTCCGGTATGTTCATCGGTTGTAGTGGACTGACGGCTTTAGATTTGTCTTCTTTCAATACCAGTAAAGTTTCAGATATGAGCTCTATGTTCTGCGACTGCAGCGGGCTTACCAGTCTCGATCTGACTCCTCTGGACACACAGAACGTTACCAATATGGCCTCCATGTTCTCCGGTTGTAGCGGGCTGACTGCTCTGGATTTGTCTCCTCTGAATACCAGTAAAGTTTCAAATATGAGCTCTATGTTCTCCCGTTGCAGCGGGCTGACATCTCTGGATTTGGCCTCTATGGATACCGGTAAGGTTACGAATATGAGTTCTATGTTCCGCGGTTGCAGTAGCCTGACGAATCTGGATTTCTCTCTTCTGGATACTCAGAAGGTCACAGATATGGGCTATATGTTCTGCGATTGCAGTAGTCTCACAGCTCTGAATCTAACTTATATGAATACACAGAAAGTAACGGAGATGGTTTGGATATTCAAAGATTGCTCAAAACTTATCAACCTATCACTCGGGGATAAATTTGCCTTTGTCGGCTCAGATTATCTACTTCCATCCGGCAATTGGTACTCCTCCAACGGCACAGCCTATACCTCCGACGGCACCACCTGTACCATACCAAACAACAAGGCCGACACCTACACCAGAAGATAGATTAGAAAACCAAAACTCATTAACCAACAAACACACCTGTCTCAATCTTAAGATTGCCCACAGGTGTGTTTCTCTCGTTTATAATCCACATTTTCGACATATAAAAACGCAAGCCATATTTCTACAGCTTGCGTCTTCTCAAATTTAATATTTCCAAAAACAGTCTTCAAGACCTGCCTTCAGTCCAGGATAAAATCCAGTAAACCATCCCTCATACATTCCAGTCCCACAGAGAGACCTTCTCCGATAAGGGGCAGGAACATAAAGACAAAACTGAATACGAAACATGGGATCACACATTCCCAGTTATATCCAAACTCAGGCTGCATGTACATCAAGATGATAGTCAGGATCCCGGCAATAAATGTAATTCCAGACAAAGTGGCAAGGATTATGCCTCCGTAAACACAGACAAAGATCACAACCATATGTACTGCACTCAGTATAAGGTAAAGAAGCAGGGCAAAGAACTTTCCCAACATCCTTCTAAACCACTTTCCAGCAGCTGTTTTTCTCTTTCCTTCCGGAGGAGTCACCTTTTCTCCGCAGCGTGGACAAAAAACACCTTTTTCCGGAATATAAGCACCACAATGTTCACATCTCAACATAATACATACCTCCTTTGTACAGGTCAGCTACCTTCGCTCACCCCGCTTCTTCTATTTCTATCTCCACATCCTTGGTTACCCTGATGAGGACAATGATCCTGTGTTTGCTCTTGTATGCAACCATTCTGTGTATACGGATGTCATCATCGGTAAGGGTGACCCTTGAGTTCGCCGCATATCTCAAAAATGACGCCTTCGTTCTTTTTGCTATTTCCTTCTGCATCTTTTTCACATAATCCGTAAACTGTTTATCAGTAAAAATAGAGTTTATTCCAACCTCACATCGGAACAGCCCTTTTCCGGACCAGGGAACATCTCCTTTATTTTCAGCAACAAACCCATAGACATCGATAAATGTGATACCAGCCGGATCTGCTTCATCGACATAAAACTGAAGCCTTCTGCTGTCAACTGTATCCGTATGATAGTTTGTTCTCTTTCTGATTATTTCGCGTACTTTCCTTTCATTCCAGATAAAACCAATCTCATCCAGCATATCTTCCTTCCAAAAACTTAAGTCCTTATCCTGGATCTGTGCCACTGCCCAGTCACCTACTTTTTTATTCCCTATTCGCATATCCGCGGAGATCATGCCTTTTCCCCTCCAGATTGAGGAAAACTTATCGAACTGTCCCAGCCATTTGCTCTCCTTGTTGCGGTAGGAAATAAAATACAGGTACCATGCTTCCAGGTCATACTGCCCCACATGGGCATTTTTCCCAATACGGCCATCATGTTTTTCCTTCCATTCCTTTCCCATCTGGTACCATTCCTCCTGATAAAGAGGACGGATCCCACAATCGATCTTATTATCGATCATCAGATGAACTACTTCATCCGGAATACTCCCTTCCCTGATCCTTTTATTTATCTCTATCCACCACTTACCGACTTTGCATCCGTCAACAATCAGGTGTTCCGGGATATCCCAGGACTGTGTACGTTCATGGTATTTTTTTACTTCATCTGCCATTTTGATTGCATTATTGATAATACGTGTTTCACTTTTATTATATCTCATAAACCCCTCCTAGATTTAGTTCTTTTCATGGTTCCATCATACAATATGATGTTATGAACTGGTTTTGGTACGAAAAAAATGGCAGATACAGACTCTTTTGATTAACCGGAGATACTGTCTGGATATGCTTCGTGGAAAGACAAAACCCTTTTTTTCATTTCATTCTACCTTCATTCATATTCTTTTTGAAACAAAAGCGAAGGGAGAAAAATAATGGGAAAAACAAAGGAAAAAACATGGATGCTGATCATTGAAACAAAAAGCTACAGGGGTCTGTCCTGCTACAGAAAGGTGCTGTTTGTTTCAGCTCCGGATCATCAGGTTGCAAAGGAAAAAGCACGTGACTGGTGTGATGGCGAACAGATTACTTCAATCTCTATCATTCCATTCGATCCGAACCGTATGGGAGATGCTCTGATTGACAGTACCGAAAAAAATCCACTTCCTGAACACCCAAACATCGATACACGCTGGATTGCCAAATACAAGACCGCGGAGGCCTTCTACAATAAATACGGCCATCTTCGTGTAAAAGTGAAAGAAGACTTTGATGGGGTCCGTCTGGGAGTCTGGATCCACAAACAGAGGAATGATTATCGCAAGGGATTCCTTTCTGATGAGCAGATCCGCCTGCTTGAAAACATCGACATGATATGGAAACTCAGAAGACAGCCGACAAAGGCTGAAAGAGCATTAAAAAAATCCTAAAAATTAGGTCCCTTCCTGCAATGCAGGAGGGGGCCTTTTTGTCTGAAAAAGTGAATTCGAATTCACTTTTTTAATCATCCGGATCTGCCAGGGTATGATGACAGACGGTATCTTATTAACACCACTTTGCAACTCTATAAAATAATGTTCCTTCTTAACAATCGCCCGTTTTAAGGCATTTATTACTGATGATAATTTTATTCGGGTTTCGATGTTTTTCACGAAAGTGGCAAAAAATCTTATGTTTTCTGTTTTTAAATAATTATTCCAAATTTCGAAATAAACAACTTTTTATAACGTTGAATTTCATCCCATAAACCATTCTTCGAAGACTGGCCTCCCCATTTTCTGATAGATTTAAGTTGCTCTTCATTTTCTCTAATAGTTTGAGATCCCAAAGTAGTCTCACTCGAAAGAATCATAGCCAAGTAAACCGCCAAACTGATCACCGGCACCTGCGGCGACGAATAACAGAGAAAAATCAAGCCATGAAAAAGAACCTTTCTTATAGTAGATTTTTCGTCCATCTGGAGTATTAACGAACTCCGCGGATGCTTTTCTTACCGCATCAAAAAAGTCAATTCCGTCTTCGACTTCGTAGAGATATGTACGATTACTGAATTCCCTTTTACTGTTATTTTTTTGATCATGACATCTTTGTCTCCTTTCGTTTTTGTATATAAAAGAAAGTGACAACGTATCCAGAAAATCAAAAAGAGGGACATTTCGTCCCTCAAAAAACACTAAATCATCTGACTCAAGTCGAGCCAGTTATCTTTTGCCTGAAGAAACAGCTGTACGATTTCATCCGGGGTTTCTTCGATCTGCGGAGGTTCCAATGTTTCTTCGAAATCACAAGCATTCAGTTCGAACCATGGATGATCATCTTCGGTTTCGTCCTCGAATTTTTCTTCCGGGAAACCGACTTTATGTGGAACAAACCACTGCCCTTCGTTAAGACAAGAGATGATTGTCTTAATCTGTTCTTCTGAAAACAATCCAGGCACAACTATGTTGTTAAACTTTTTATAGTTACTGGCATCTCGATAGAGATAGTGGATTTTTGTATTTTTAGAAGAACTGATGTCAGTATTCTGAAGTTCAGAGCTGTTTGCGGAAGCGAGATAAGCATGTATCTTATCAGCAAGCTGATCGCATAGCTTCAGAATTCCAGATGTTCCATTTTCTTTGTCATCATCCCAGATCTCATCGGATGCTTCGTTTGCGATATCTTCCAGATGCTGAAGTTTATTTTTCATTTCGTCTGTAACAGAAGGATCGATAAATACAGAAGATTCCTTTTCTCTGTAATAAGACGTATCCTCCCCGGTTTCATAAATGCAATTTTTTAAATACTCTGAAAGTGAGATACCGCAAAGCAGACGAAACATTCCCTCGACCTGTTTTTTCTCCTGAAGAGTATCAGCTTCCTGCCACTTCTCAACAATGCTTTTAAAAATGTATGAAGAAAAGTAGCCGTCATTATTTATTGAAGTAATCTGTTTCGCAAGGATCGTATCCCCATCAACAGCGTACTCTTTTTCTTTAGCATCCTGATATATCGCATTCGCTTTATTGATGAGATTTTTTATTGTAAGCATATTGTTATATCCCATTAATGCATCTGACAGGAGTTCAATCTTGAATCCTTTTTTCGGAGAATCTGGATCAATAGACCGACACTCTATATAATCAGTGCTATTTTCAGAATAGAAATAAGGAGATTCTATCACGAAACCAAACACACCGACTGGATAGATAGTTGCATCGTCCGCGGATATATCGCAGGCTTCCAACTTTGTGATTTTATCCAGTTTGCGTATAAGGGAAAGGGAATCCGGATATTTTTCTAAATCCAATTCTTCTCCTTCATACAGTACGAATACGGTATCATCTTCATAAACAACATCATAAACGTACTGGAAATTCTTCTTTTTGAAATCAAAAAAGAACTTCTGTCCGTCAGCAGTTACTGCAAAATTCCCAACATGAATGGAAACTTTCTTAAAATCCACTTCTTTGTTAAATCGCATAGACACTTTGCACTTCATAATTATTTCTCCTTTGTTTTTTGTATGATTTACCAGTTGTAATGCTCCATATTTGGAAGAACGCTTCCATCGCTATCCAGGCACAGGATTTCACACCCCAGAGATTTGGTGATCTGAAGCAGATGCTTGAGTTCAACCGGGAGGGTATCATCCATTTCGTCAGGGACATAAAGATAAAACCCACATTTCCCTTTTTCATAAACAGCAACAGGGAAATATGTTTCACCATGTGCTGCTCTGGTTAAAAGATCGCGTGTCTTCTTAGAGATATGACCGGTAGATACTGTCAGGATATGAGAGATGTTTCTCTCGACTGAAAAAGCATATTTGTCATAGACCTTTTCCAACTCTTCTTCCGGCATTTGGGATATAGTTTCTTCCATCTGCTCTTCAATTTCAGCTGGATTAAGGGATGAAAGTTTTACGCCAAGGAAATTTTCCAGTGCTTCATGGTTAGACTTTAATCCTTTTTTTAGCTCCTGCATTTTCTCATCTGTCGCCTTAAAGTCTCCTGCTACATACTTATCAGTGATTTCTTTGACGTGGCAGGTTTCTTTTGCAGTAATCTTAACCTCATATGACCAGAATACCGCCGCCGCGGTATATTCTTCGTGCTCAGAAGTCAGTTCCTTTAAGGTTTCTGTTCCATGGACGTATTCTCCTGAATCAATGTTTTTTAATTGTTTTACCATTTTGAGAAGCAGGATTTGTACTTCCGCAGCAGTTCCGCGGAAATGTGACAGTACAACTCCAGTTGCCTTTGTACAGCACTCTCCGATTGTCCAGTCCGTAGTTTTGTAGTTAGTGTTCATAATTTTTTACTCCTTTCGTTTTTTAATCTACAAATTAAATATGAGAATAAGTAAAAAAAATAGAAGAGGAAAAATCCTCTTCTGATGACCATATTGACGTATAACAGTTAAGATACCCATGCTTCTGGCGGAAGCGATTCCGTATATTGATCGAATTCCTTCCATGCTTTGCTGTATTCCGCATAGATTCCCTGCTCGGAACTTGCGGCTTCATACAATCGCTCTATTTCTTTTACGACCTGTAATATTCCGGTATTCTTATCACGGAGTATATCAATCGCTGCCTTTAATGAATCATAGCGGACACTTAACCCAATATAAGATTGATAAACTTTGAAAGATTGGCGGATGGCCGCGATAAGCTCATCTTTTGTTAACTGCTTAAGCTTCTTTTTGGCTTCATCTTCTGCCCAGGCATCCATACAGTTAATTCCAAAGTAGTCTCCCTCATAAGAATCATAACCAAGTAGCCCTCCGAACTGATCCCCGGCACCTGCGACGACGAATAAAAGATCAAAACATTCTGGAATCCACTCTTCGTTCAGATCCACCTGCATTGCTTCGCACTCCTCACACAGGTATGCAAAAGCTACTTTAAATTCGTATACTTCATCCTCATTTCCATCAAGAGCATTTAATAAGGAATCCTCTCCATCCTCAGAATCCGTATACCAACGGACTTCTTCGCATTCCCCTTGAATATCAAACAGTTTTTCTCTGATCGTATCCAGATTCAGCTCTTTGACCATAGGCTTTTTGTAACGGAGATTTTTGGCTTTCCATCGCTTTGTTTCCTCTGCATTCATTGTACTCATCTTCTGTTTTCTCCTTTCGTTTTTTGTTAATTACAAAATAAATATGACAATACAAACAGAAAAATAAAAGCAAAAAAATTTTCATAAATATAATTTACTTCCATATTATTTATATCTTAAAAATGAAGGGAGAAAAATATATGTACAGAATTAGAGAAGAAAGAGGAAGAAAGAAAACAGAAAAGATCGAATTGGGAAGCGTGGTTAAATACGCAAAAAATGGAGCCTTATACAAAGTCCTACATGTCGCAAAAAACGTAAAAAACTGTGATTATGAAGTCGTACTGATGGCTATGTCCGCGGATTTTTCTGTTTATACCGTTCCTGTTAATCTGTTTTTAAAAGAAGCAGGACACAAATCCAAACAGCTTTACATGTACGAAGTCTGCGGATATATAGACGGAAAATGGGAGCCGGTAATGTAGCATCGAATTCTCAAAGAAGGGCTATCGTTAAGATATGCCCTTTTTTCTTTACAGAAATCAAATTTTGATATTCTGTCGTTTCTGCATATTTGAGATATATCAAATACGAAAGGAGAAAAAAATCAATGAAAAAACTTGTAGAAGGATTATGGGATTGTCCGTATTGCGGGTCAAAAGGCATAAGAGCTGGTCACAAGATATGCCAGGGCTGTGGACATCCGCAGGATGAAAACACAAAATTTTATCTGCCAGATACAATTACTTATGTATCGGATGAAGAGGCGGCAAAAATCAGCCGAAATTCTGACTGGCAATGTAGTTTCTGCGGAAGTTTAAACAAAGATGACAGTAAGTTCTGCAGCAGCTGCGGAGCATTAAAAAAAGATTCTGAGAAGAATTATTTTCAGATGAGACAAGAACAGGAAGAGAAAAAGAAGCAAAAGGAAATCAATAAACGAAAGTCTCAGACGGATTCAAATATGAATGAAAAATCATCGAAAAAGTCTATTACTCTCCCGACTTCCAGTGGTAAAGAACACATTTCTGATAATGAAAAGAATAATAGAAGCAAGCCGCCAACTGTCGGTCAGTCTATTATCCGCGGAGTCCTTAGTGCTGGCGTACTTGGAATAATACTATTTTTTCTTATATCACTCTTATTGCCAAGCATAAAAGAGGTAACCGTTCAAGGGTTTAAATGGGAAAGAAGCATTGCGGTTGAGGAACAACATATATATACGGATGATGACTGGAATCTCCCGTCAAATGCAAGGCTATTGTATACCAAGAAGGAACTTAAGGGATATGAGCCTGTTATTGACCATTATAAAACAGTTAAGGAAACCAAGACGCGTAGAGTTTTTGATCATTATGATTACAAAAATTCATACAATGATTTAGGAAATGGATATTTCGATGAAAAGACTGATAAGGTTCCTGTGTATCGTAACGAAACGTATACAGATTCTCATAAGGAACCAGTATATCGGCAGGAACCTGTCTATGCCACAAGATATTACTACGAATACGACCAATGGGATGTAATAGATCATGTATCCTCTTCCGGTAAAGATCAAAAACCGTACTGGCCTGATATTAGTTTGAAAAACAAACAGCGAAAAGGTAAAAAAAGAGAATCTTATTCTGTTATTGTTAAAATAGGTGATAAGAATAAAACTTACACTATGGATCAGAATGAATGGAAATCCTTGAAGCTAGGCGAAACTACAAAATTAAAAGTCTATAAATTCGGAACCGCTACAATCCCAAAAGAAAAATAATTAACTAAATCCGACAGAGTGTTCAATCTGTCGGAATTTTTTCTTTTATTTTTCTGATAAAATCCATAATACAACCTAATATAGACAGTATTAGTAGAATAAATGAAAATGCAAAAATTACTCTCGGCGCATATGTACCATCATCTCTATTTTCCAAAGGAATTATATTTTGTGGCTTTTTTTTATCAATCGTAATAAATTTTTTATCTCCAACTTTAGTATTAGCAGTATTAAATAAATGATTTATGTTACATTGGGTTGTATATAATTTCCCATTAACCTTATAACTATATGTAATTTCAGTGCCGTCATACTCTGAAACGCTAATATCAATAACTGTTGCTGATACTCTTATATAATTATCATATGAATTATATGTATATTTATAATAACCAAAAGCGGCTATACTTATTAAGAATAATGCAATTATGAACAACAGATCGATTAATAGATTGTTTTTTTTAATTTTTTTCAACTTCATCAATTTTGCGCAGGATACCGCATCCGACATCAGTCGGGTGGGGAGAAATGTGCGGTTCTCACTCCCCTCCTGCATCCTCCTATATATTTTTTAACTGAATCAGTAATACTTCCGCAACAGTTTTATTTTTACAGTTTCTTTCTTTTATGGGAATTGTATAAGCAGGAGTATTCGGTTTCTTTAATACCTGTTGGTTCAATATATCTCTTTGAAATTGATATTGGTTTAAAAGATATGGAACATCTTTAGCCGGAATATTTGCTACTACACTTCCATTTTGTGAGGAAGCGATTGCCATGCGGAATACGGAAGCTCTGATGTGCATTTCCATAGGAGAATTACGCATATCTTCTTCCGGAGAACGAAGATCCGCGGCACAAGTCAAAGACATGCCGGCTCTGGCAGCTACCCATATCTGCAAAGGGTATTTTTCAGCCATTGTCTGTTGCTGCGGATTTTTCTGAGGATAACCAGGCGTCTCCGGATTATTTGGATAAGACTGTGAGGAAAATGGGACTGCAGAGGATGTCTGGTTATTCTGGTTTGTATTGCTGAATTGATTTGACTGCGGATACTGATTGTTTATCCGCGGAGCTTGATTATTATACATGTGCATTTCTCCTTCCTTTTTCTACATAATATGAAAAAATGGACAATGCTATTTTTGAGACGAAAAAAGAGGGACGCATTGTCCCTCAGTATAATCAACAGCAGTATTTTTGATAGAAAAAATCAAGCGAGTCATCCGCCATAGATTCTTTTGTTTTGTCAAGAAGAATGTTTAATTCGGTTTTGGTACAATATCCAGGAACCTCATATCCGCAGAAATCGGAAACAGCATCTGAACCGAGTCCCAGAATGGTTCTTTTCAGCTCATGCCAAATAAGCGGAGTTAATACAAAAGAATTTTCATTGATAAGACTTTCATTGTTTTTAACAATAGATTCTTCAAAATTCATTTTACTTCTTTCACTATAATATACTTCCCATTCTGAACCATTCCAAAATATTGAATATGCCTCATTAGGATATTCCACACTATTAATTGAATATACCTCTCTAGCGACTCCCATCTCATTTAATCTTTCTGTTAATTCACTTACTTTCATACTACAATCTCCTTAAATATCCGTCTTATACTCCTCCATTAGGTGGCCAATGAACATCTCCGTTTCCTGATCATAATATTGTGGGTTATCAAATACCTCTTTATTTGACAAATGGAATATTTTCTTCTGCTCTATAAATATCAATCATCAGAAAGCCCTGTACGATTATTTTATATAAAAAAAAGTTGTAAAGTGGTGTACTAGAATTATTTTTCATAATATGCAAAAAAGCCACTCCTCATCGGGAACGGCTACTGTATCAACAATCTCAGACTCATATATTACCATATAAGAAACAAAGACTGCGTCAGACCACAGCTGTCTTCATGATGAAAGGATAGCAAAAAAATCAATGTTTGCATATTCGCATTTTCTACACTGCTATTGACATTACTTTTCTGTGCTACTATAATGAATCCCGAAAACGAAGGGAGGTTTTCGAAATGAAAACATGGACAAAGAAGTTCCAGAAAATGTTAACATTAATACTTGCTATCTGCCTCGTTACAGGATGTATGGGATTCTCAAACGTGCAGGCAGCCACCAGAAAGTCCGGCACAACCTACTACCATACTTGCATAAATGGAAAAAAAGGTGGAACATTAACAAACTATGGCAGAAAATACTATATGTCAGGCACAAGAAAAGCTGTATGTAAAGGAAACACTTTGACAATGTATGCGTCATTTAATACTTCCAAAAACGGAGTATTAAACAGTCAAAACAAAAAGGCGTATATAAAATACGGAAAACATACATTTAAACTTACATCCAAAACAAAATACTACTTTTCTGGGGATGAAGGTCCCGATGAATACTGCTCAAAATCCGCTTTCATGTCTACCATGAGAAGCATGAATGGATTAGGTCTGTGTATTAAGGTCACCAATGGAAAAGTTGTTGAAATGTCATTCCGTTCATGATATTACAAAAGCCGCAAAGTAGGATTTTCTGCTTTACGGCTTTTGTTTAACATATCTTAATCCTTTTTATGATCCGTATGAAAAAAACCGGGATTATCCGGCTTCTTATAGGTGGAGCCAGGGAATAAGCCCTGACTTCCACAGTAACATTAATACAGCTTATAATTATCAAAGTTTTCGCCATATACCAGGAAACTTTTTTCCTTATACTCGCTACATACCTAGATAATAATTATTAGGCATATTTTATTTCTTTTTTCCAAACATCTGCAGATATCCTCTACATTTTTCATGATGCTCCCTGGAAGTAGTATTAAAGAGAGGATGTTTCCTCAAGCAGATAAAGATTACCAAAAGCTGCAACCTTGTTTTTTATTACATCGACAATAAAGAAAGACCAGCTTTTTCAGGCTGATCCTCCTCCAGCAGTATTCTTTTATTAATTCTTTTATCATACATATTATCCTCATACCATGACGACAGGAGAAACCGGCTTGACACGCTCCCGTCCTGGCTATAAAATATAGATAGGAGGAATCCAATCAATGACTGCAATACAAAAGTATGAGGAATTGGGATTTACCAACGATTTCATGTTCAGCAGGATTATGCAGGACCAAAAAATCTGCAAACCCTTCCTCGAAATGATACTTGATATCAAAATCGACCACATCGAGTACCTGGAATCTCAGAAAACAATAGACCTCAAGGTAGATGCCAAAAGTGTCCGACTGGATATTTTCGTAGACGATGGAAAAACGGTATATAATTGCGAAATGCAAACATCTTTCTTTAAGAATATCCCCAAGAGAAGCCGTTATTATCAAGGATTCATTGATATGGATCTGATAGAAAAAGGTGCAGATTATTCAAAACTTAAGAAAAGTTTTGTCATATTCATTTGCACTTTCGATCTCTTTGGAAAGAACGGATATATCTATACTTTCGAAAATCGATGCGTGGAATATCCAGATTTAAGACTTGGAGATGATGCAATTAAAGTTTTCGTTAACGTCAACGGAAAAGATGATTCACATATCTCATCTGAACTGAAAGAACTCTTAACTTACATCAGAACCTCTAAGATTCCAGACAAATGTGTAAACCCATTAATCAACAATATGGATGAGGCTTTGCGTAAGGCTCGTTCGAATGAAGAATGGAGGAAAGAATATATGATGCTGGAAACAATGCGAAGTGATTATACCCAAAAAGGAGAAGAACGTTACAATAAATTGGTTAAGATTCTTTTGGATAAGAATGACTATACTACTCTGAAGAAGGTAACAGTAGATTCTGATTTTCGCCAGAAGATGTTCGAACATTACGGATTATAAAATTTAACACTGTCAAGTCGGTAAAGGTCGCAGGAAAACTGTGGCCTTTTATTCTTTGTATTTTATCGACTGAAAAGAAAGACTAGCTTTTTCAGGCTGAACCTCCTCCAGCAGAATTCCTGCATGGTTCACAAGTCCCGCTTTTGGACCAACGGTGTTGGTTGTATTTTAATGATCTTTTATGCAGAAAAAAAGCCGGCTTTCACCGACTTATTAAAAACCCTGATCGACAGCATCATACCATTGATCCATTTCATCGAATGAAGGATAAGGATAGGCTGTAACAATACGAAAAGAGGTGTAGTTATCCTTGCATATTACAAGTCTTACAGAGGAAGCCGGATGCATTTGGTTCCAATCCGTTCCCATTGCGATTCCTTCGGCAATAGGCGCTGAAAAAGTGTAATCCAGCTCTAATTCCTGAGCAATCCTTTTGTTTTAGATATATTTTTCTACATCTTCACGATTCTCCCAGAGTATCTCTTTAATACAAGAAACCAAAGTATCTACAGAGAAAAACATACAGGCATATGCAAAAGGTTCCTCTCGCATAGACTTAACATTCTTCTTTAATTTGGCGATCATATGTGCTTTTCCAGTCCAAACATGCTCTTTTACGGCGTGTTTGCAGCCATAAATACCCATGTTCTCTACACAGAGATTATTGATATTGTTTTCTAATTTCGTCATCTTATTTCTCCTTAAGCAGGACAAAAAAAGACCGACCAGGTTCTGGTCAGTCATGCTACAACAAGCTACTTATAAACTATGGTACTGCTAACACCTAGTTCTCTTTTAAGTGCAGCGCATCTTATCGGGTTACTGCTCTCCTCCTCTGTCACAAATGTAACACCCTCTTCCTTTGAGCGTTTTTCGCAGGCAGCACGTTTGATCAACTTATGAAAAGAATTACTCGACATGTAGATATTACAGTAATCCTTTCCGTCAGCACATTGAAAGCTGTAATCTAAGGATCTGCGATCCATGATGCGGCGCAGATACGGTTTCAGTTCTGGACTGACCAGATATCGTTTCATTTTGCATTCTCCTTTCGTCATTTGATTACTGACAATATGTTGAAGAAATAAGACGGATGAAAAAAGTCCCTGACAGCCATCAAGATAACAGCCATCAGGGGAATAACACCTCAAAGTGAGGAAAGAATATATCACTCGAAGTGAGCTTTTTCGATATATTCTTTTTGTGTTATAAGTATTATATACCGCAAATTGGAGCTGGTCAATTCTGATACGAAAATAAGATCTTTTTTGAGAAGCTTTTCAGATATTATCAACCCATGCAAAATTTTCAACCGGCCATCCCAAAATACTTCCTCTATGGGTATCTGAACATACTTTTTCTAATACAATCTTCAATTTATCATAGAGACTTTTCTTTTTGAAATTATCGTTTTGCATCAACCTAATACTATTTTGACTCAGAATCTTGTCTTTTAAAGACGACGTGAGCATAAATTCAGGATCTGTAAGAACAATAGCCATTTCAGTTTTTGTACATCCTCTGGTTTTAACATACCAGTCCCGCATATGTTGGCTTAAGTCAGAATCTTTCCTTTTGATGTTCTTTGCAACTTCTATCAAATCTTCCTCTCCGCTACAGAAAAACCAGTCAGCTATTACTTTGGAGACATACTTTTCTGGAATGCTGCTAATTCTTTCTTCGATTGTTTTTAATATTTCTTTTTTCCTTTCTTCTGTCATATCAATTAACCCCCAGTATTATTTTTGAGTATGCCGTATAGTAGAATTTAAAAGCTTCCTACACGAAGGCTTAAAATTATCTTTTATTTCCTGGAGATAATATGAAAAATAGCATTTTTCAGACAAAAAGAAAGACCAGCCTTTTCAGGCTGATCCTCCTCCAGCAGAATTACTGCTTATTTCTTTTTCCGTCTCATGACGAAAACTGCGATTGCGGCTACTGCCACGATTCCAAGACCGATTCCCGCATACATGCCTGCATGGTTCACAAGTCCTGTCTTTGGTCCAACTGTGTTGGTTGTATTATCACTGCTGTCAGCTCCCGGTGCCGGGGTTGTGCTTGGAGCAGGTGTCTCACTTGGAGACGGATTCTCTGCGATGGATACGCCAGCATTTGCAGCTACATCATCTGCATTGTCGGCAGAAGCAATGGCTGTATTTCCAACCATCTTTCCAGCAAGGCTGGAATCAGAAACAACCGCCTGGTAAGTGATCTTTAAGGTAGAACCATATGCAAGATCAGTATTTGTATTTACTACAAAACCGTTATCCGCTTTGGTTACATCTGCCTTGATAGACTTACCGTCTAATGTTGCCTGGATTCCTCCAACTTTCATACCTGTGGTATCAAAATTGTCGCGAACGACAACATTCTTCGCTGTCTGATCTTTCTCTGTCTCTTTTACAGTCAATGTATAGCTGAGTGTATCTCCTACGGAAGCACTGGAGAGGTTAACGTTCTTATCAATAGATAATGCCGGTTTCTCCTCTTCTTTCGGATTTACAGTAACACCATGGTCAGCATCAACCGGATCCATGTTATCAGAAGAGATCACTGCGGTATTCTTAACTGTCTTTCCTGCAAGGCTTTCGTCTGCAAATCTGACACTGTAAGTTACCTTCAGAATCTGTTTTGCAGCAAGATCCTTGCCTGTTTCCATTGTGAAGCCGTCATCTGTTACACTTAATTTCTTAGGTGTAAAGAGCTGGTCATCCAGATATGCCTTAATGCTGCTCTCATCGATCACACCCTTATTATCTAAGGCATCTTTGATCACTACATTTACAGCTGTATCTGCAGAAGTTGTCTTGCCGATCAGAGTATATTTTACAGTATCACCAACATTGATCTGGCTGTGATCACCGATCTTTGTAAGGTTCAGTCCGCCTGTTACAGGTTTATCTGAAGGAACTTCAACAATCTCTGTGTCATTGCCCGGATTCATATTGTCACTGCTTACTACCGCTGCGTTCTTGATGGACTTGCCTTTCAGCTTGTCGGAAACAACCTTCATGTCATAAGTAACTTTCATTACCTGACCAGGCTTTAAGTCTTTTCCGGATGTTACGGTAAATCCGTTTTCAGTTACATCCAGACTCTTCGGAGCGAACTCAGAATTGTCAATGTAGCAATGTACGGAGCTTCTGTCGATAGATACATATTTTGCATATGCAGAATCAACAGTATCCTTGATCACTACGTTCTTGGCTGTATCTGTTCCGGAGTTGACCTTAGCTTCCAGAGTGTAAGATACGGTATCACCAACGGATACTTTGGACTGATTTGCCTTCTTGCTGATGGTCATTCCGCCTTCAACAGGATCATCTGTTTTAACTTTTACGGATTCTTTGTCCTTAGCAGTGTCCATGTTGTCACTGGATACGGTAGCGATGTTCTTGAAGGTCTTGCCTTTCAGGGTATCATCTTTTACCTTAACATCATATGTGACTTTCATGACCTGTCCAGGCTTCATATCCTTGCCGGATTTCAGTGTGAATCCTGTAGAGCTGATGCTTAAGTCTGCACCATGGAACTCAGAGTCATCCAGATAGCTTCTGAAGGAATCTTTCACGATCTCAAGATGCTCGAACAGGTCTGCATCCAGGGTATCAGTGATGACTACGTTCTTAGCTGTTTCCTTACCGGAATTAACAGTTGCTGACAGTGTATAGGATACAACGTCTCCAACAGAGACTTCGTTCTTGTTAGCTGTCTTTGTGATAGTCATTCCGCCAACGCCAGGTTTATCCGGAGTATCTGGTGTGTCCGGTGTATCCGGTTTATCCGGAGTATCCGGTGTATCACCATCTCCTACATGAACGGTATGCTCATCATCAGATGGGTTCGTATTGTCACCCCATGTGGTAGCGATGTTTGTTACATCTCTTCCGTCTAAGGATGCCTCCTCGAATACAACATCATATGTTACATAGATCGCATGTGTTCCGGAAAGGTCATGTTTTGTCTCAACAACAAATCCGTTATCCTTTTCCTGAACATCAACTTTCAGCTCTTCGTTATCGTAGTAGGTGCGAACAGTTCCTGTTACCAGGTGTGCGCCCTTCTGTTTCATAACATCTTTTACAACTACATTCTTGATAGTTCTTGACTGGTCAGCAGCAGTAACTTTCAGAGTGTATTTACCAACATCCCCAACTTTGTATTTTGTCTTGTCACTGGACTTCGCAATGATCAGTCCTGCATCACCGACAGTTACTCTGTTTGTATCAGTTGGCTCATCACCCGGTACAGTAGAATCATCTTTTGTCAGGGCGACATTCTTGATCTGCTGTCCCTCAAGTTCTGCATCCTTGAAGAGAACATCGTATTTCACAAGGATCTCTTCACCGTATTTCAGGTTTGTATTTGTATACAGGGTATACTCGAAGTCTTTCGCTACGAGCTGTACATCCTCGATCTCTTCCGGTTCTTCTGCACCCTCTCTGAGGATGTATGCCTTGATGGAATCTTTCTGGATGTAAGCACCCTTCTTCTGCAGTTTATCAGCTACAACAACATTTCTTGCAACTGCACCTTCCACTTTCTGTTTAACGGAAACTGTGTAATGTCCAGTCTCGCCTACAGAATAGTTCATCTTGTCAGATGATTTTTCAATGGAAAGCTTTCCACCGTCGATATATACAACATTCTGGTCTTTGACCCATCTGGTATCAGTATAGTGTACTGTTTCATTTGTATTTCTGAATGCTTCATGTGTCCATGTATTGTCTGTCTGGTCATCCAGTGCAAACTTGGTTACACGAACCTGGGCTACATTGAGGATCATTGCTTCCTGCGGTGCATCTGTTACAGTTACAGCAAAGGAAACGGTTTTCTCCTCTCCAGCCGGAAGGGATTCGATTACAAATGTAGCATAAAGCTTGTCATTAAGAGTTCTGGTGCCTGTGATCACACCGTCCTGCTCTTCACTGGAAGCATATTCCGTATATTCTGGGATCATATCCTTTACAAGGACATTCTTCATGTCATCGTTGGATGTGTTCTTAACATTGATGGAATAATTGATGGTATCTCCGTTCTTAACCACGGAACCTGTTGCAGGATCTGCGGATTTATAAACTTCAAGACCATTAGCCAGTTTGATCGGACTTGGTGTTTTGGTTTCCACTCTTAAGTTGTCACATGTAGCTCTGGCAACATTAAGGATGTCTTTACCAGCAAGAGTCTCAGCCTCAAACAGAACATCATAATTTACAGTAAACTGTTCTTTGTATTCCAGGTCATGACCTGTTGCGATCGCATAATCCGTATCGGAATGCTCGATCTCTGCATCATCCATGAGTTTGCCTGCATCATTGTAGATCTTGATGGATCCGTCAACGATCTTGGCTCCCTCTACCTGAAGTGCATCCTTAATGATCACGTTACGTGCAGTTGTGCCTTTTTCTGTATTAGAAACAACTACGGTATAATGACCGGTTTCTCCTACTTTGTAGGATGTCTTATCAGATGATTTCTTGATCTGGAGTCCAGGAGTCTCATCCACGATGTGGACACAGTTGTCCTGTCTCTCTTCCTCAGTATTCTCACCTTTTGCAGTTGCAACGTTTATGATATCCTGATCATGAAGGGATGGATCTGTGAAGACTACCGTATAGAATACTTCCAGCTTATCTTCGATTGTCAGGTCTGCTCCTGTATTGATCACGAATGCATTGTCTGCTGTCTGCTCGATCTCAGCACCGTCAAGTTTCTCTCCGTTCAGGCGGACATTGATCTTGGAGATCTTCATGCCTTCCTTTTCGAATGTATCGGTAACAACTACCTGTTTTGCAGTGATATTGTCGCGAAGTTCACGGATTGTCAGTTTGTACTGAGCCTTTTCACCGACCTGATATTCTACTTTATCGGATTCCTTAACAATGTCAAGGGCTGGTCCGTAAACAAGAACCTCATGCTCATCCTCTACAGGGATATTTTCCTTGGAGTTGGCAGTTACGGTGTTATGGATACTCTGTCCTGCAAGATCCTCATCTGTGATCTCTACGGCATATTCAAGTGTCAGTTTGGATTCTTTGTCAATTCCTAACGGGTTGTATTCACCGTTCTGGAAGTATCCGGAGTCACCCTTCTCATCATCAGCCTTGGACATATCAACAGTGGTATATCCGGACTTATTGTTGATCAGGTTGCGTCCTGTGTTTACAGTAAATGTGTTGCCATTTACTTCAACACTTTCCGGCTCGATCTTGTTACCGTCTTCGTCGATCAGGACGATGGAATTCTTCTGGAGTTTTACTCCTTCAGTGTCGATAACATCAGTGATCGTAATGTCTCTTGCAAGGCATCCTGCCTGTTCCTGAGTTACGTCTACCTGATATGTGACAGTGTCACCAACCATGTATTCATAACGGTCGGAATCTTTGATCACCTTAAGTTCTGGACTGTTGATCCAGATTCTCTCAGAATCTTTTACTTCACTTGCATTATCAGCAGCAGCTTTTCCTGTATTGATAACTTCATATCCGTTTAAGATAGAACCTGGTGTGCAGTGATATGTGATAACAACCGGTGTTGTCACGTTGTTAAGAGTATCGCCTGTTGTACAAGGAAGGTTATCAATAGTAACCTGGAAGCCACCGTTTACACGCTCAACATTGTAGTTGACTGGTTCTACGGATGTCTCATTGTAATGGTCAGGATCTAACTGGTTTGCAGGATCGTCTGTTCCAGCTACCGGGTTCACATATGTTTCCGGAACACCTTCAACAGTAATACTGCTCTCATCCAGTTCCATACCTACAGGAATGGTTGTATCGGAAATTACTACGTTTCTGGCAATGGAACCTTTCTGGTTGTTGTTAACTACCAGTTTGTATTCAACATCATCACCAACGCGGAACTCATATCCTTCACGTCCGTCCTGAGCATCCTCTTCTCCGCCTGCAGCATACTTATTTACCATCTGTTTATCAATAGATAAAGCAGCAGTGTTGATATATGCCTCAGCATCATCTGATTTCTCAATGCCGTTTGTTGCGGATACAGTACCAACGTTTACACCTTCTGCTCCGTTTCCGGCTTCCAGTGCTTCGCAGGTAAATCTGATATTTACATCATTTCCTGCCGGAAGGTTGCTGATCTTTAATTCCCAGCCGTTTCCAACCTGTGTCAGTTCTTTTGTGATAGGAGTTGTGACGGTTTCATTCCATAAGGATTCATCCACGTCATTTGTCTTATCTGCTGTTCCGGCTACATGGTCGTCAAAGCTGTCCGGGATTCCTGTAACAGTCATTTCCTCAGCAGGAGTCGGTTCATGTTCTTCTGGATTAGTTCCATCCGGAAGATCTGTATCACCAGTTCCATCCTGATCTCCATTCAGTTCTGGAAGATCAAGGTCTGTATCACCATCAGAATCTGTTCCGTCCTCATCCAGGTCAATGCCTGCATTTGCAAGGATCTCATCTTCTGTCATGGACTGTTCTGTATCATTATCAAGAGCTGCTAACTGCTCGTCGATCTCATCCTCTACGGATTTGGATGTATCACCTGTCTGTACATCTACAGAATCAAAATCAAGTTTGAATCCTGCAGGGATGTCTTTATCAGTGATGATCACGTTACGTGCCACTGTTTTGCCTGCGGCACCGATCTTCTCTTTCTCACCTTCATCAACGTCTGCATATTTTTCGTCATCGGCAAGATCCTGTGTACCCTCGTCATTCACGTTCTTGACTGTGATATTGAACGGTACATGATCACCTACCTGCCATTCGTATGCATCGGATGTTTTCTCGATGTCAAAGTAAGCGGTGTTTACATAAACTTCTGCATCATCCTGTGCGGTCTGCGGTTCCTGATTTTCATCAAGGCTTAAGAAATTGTCTGCTGTTGCAGATACAACGTTCTGGCTTTCCACACCGTTTGCTGCTTTTGTTGCAATGCAGCTGAATGTAATATTCAGAGGCTGTTTGGATGTAAGGTATTTCGCATTGATTGTCCAGCTGTTTCCATCACTTGTGACTTCCACATTGTTGTCTCTCTCTTCTGTTGCAATGGTTGTTGTTCCATCTACAACCGGCCATCCGATAGATGTATCTTCGCCACCCATCTCGATCGTCGGGTCACCCTGAAGCTCCAGTCCCTCTGGAATATCAATATCGGAAACTTCCACATTTTGTGCGATCGTATAGTCTGCAGTATTCTTTACGCTTACTGTATAATTCACAGTATCGCCTACTTCATACTCATAACGGTCAGCTACCTTATCAACAGTAAGAACCGGGCTGTTTACCCATACTTCTGCGCTGTCGGAAGCAGTAATGCTGCTGCCGTCATCATCCGTAAAGTTATCTGCCTCAGCTGTTACAGTATTGATCCAGTCCTGTCCATTAGAATCCGCTGTTGCGATGCACTTGAATGTGATCTTGATTGACTCATTGTACTGCAGTAACGGACATGTCAGGATCCATCCATTTCCCTCTTCAGTAGAAGACATTGAAGGAATAGTTCCGCTGTTCGGTCCGGATACTTCCCATCCATTGTTCACCAGTTTCAGGCTTGAAGGGATATCAGTATCTTTTACGACAACATTTGTTGCATATCCATCCTGTTTTGTCTGAGTCACCTCAACAGAGTAAGATACTTCATCTCCGACTTTCCAGTCATCATATTTCGCATCTTTTTCCACTGTCAGTTTACACTTGATCTCATCGGTTACCCAGCATGGCTCAGAATCCAGCTGTGTTGTTTCCTTAGCATCTTTGACACGATACCGTACAGTAGACGCATTCGGAACATAGAAGGTATATCCTGTGTTCTCCGAATCATTTGCGATCCATGGTGCCATAAAGGTATAAACATCTTTTGTCTTGATTCTGTGTACGGTAAGGCGAACCATAAACTCCTGATCAGCTTTCTTGAAATCACTGGACTTCATATAGTCAGCTTTTGCAGAAGCGGTAATAGTCTGACCTTTAATCGAGAGATTAAAGTCATTGGACACGTTCGTGCCATCCTTATCAGTAATAGTGATATGATGAGTATCATCAATTGTCAAACAGTCTTCCAGGGTATCCACGATCTCGTAGGAATCTGTTTCAGCTCCCGGACCTGCTGTTTTGATCAGATAATCGTAATCATCATAATCGTTGATCTCAAAGGCATCTTCCGGGGATGCAGCTTTGTATGCATCATCGTAAGAACCGCCCTTCTGGACTACTACTTTCTCGATTGAAGGATCGTTTGGTTCTGGATCCCCACCTGGAGTAGGAGTTGGCTCTGGATCTGGAATAATATTGATTAAAGACTCTGCGGTATACTCAAAATAATTACCAGAGATCATACCGGCATTGTTTTTATTCCAGCTGTAACAAGTATTTGCAGGCATACCCCACTGCTCGTTATATTCCGTATCATGTACAACTTTATTGGGTTCATTAGCACGGAACCACATGATAAATGTCGGACTTCCTGTCAATAATGCCTGAACCCATGATTTTTTATCACTGGGGGAAGTTGTTTCACCACTTTTTGAAACATACCATCCATCCTGCTCGGTAATAAATTTGGAACCTTTGAGTTTATATACGTCAAGGTTACCCTTCTGATTTCCTGCAATCTTCATTGCCTGTCCATCATCCAGGTCTCTGATAGTAATATAAGAATTTAATTTTGCAGCCTGATCAGCTGGGATATCTTCTGAACCATTGTCCTCTGTATATTTAGACCAGGTAAAACTACACTGCACGTTCTTTAACCCAGAAATACCAATAGATGACTTCTTTGTGTCAATATAAATATACGGACACTCCGGTTTTGTGGTAATTTTGGAATACTGTTTATCCCTTGTACTACTATCAGCCATGTACCAGATATAACCGTCAGACTCGTATTTTTCAACACGCATGGTCAGGTTGTAATACTGTTTGTTTTTCTTGTCATATCCGGCCTTGTAATAAGTAATAGTTGGATGAAATTGGTCTTTACGAACAGTCCACTGCTTGCCGTCAAAAGTTGCAAAACCAGATTTTGTTCTAATACGCAGATATCTTCCAGATTTATCTTTCCATAAAGAACCATCCTTATTTTTATCAAAATCATCATTTGTTGAATAACCAGATATCTTATCCGGGGTAGGGTTAATAAGGATATCGCTTTTCGGATTATACTTTCTCAACGATGAGAGCTTGGTTCCGGAAGAGATCTCCTTTAACGGATAACTGTCTGCAGCGGAAACACTGACTGCAGAAGTTGGGATATACCCAATAATGGTACTAAGTACCATAAGAAGAGATGTAAACAAGGAAATCACCTTGTTACACAGCGCGCTTTTCTTCTTTCTTTCCATAAAGAGCTCCTTTCAAAAAAAATAAGTTTCACTTTTCCGCCAATAAATCGTACCGGCGGTGACTTATTTCCCCAAAGGGCTCCCATGGCAAACGCAGTTTTGTCATGTGGCGGTGAGCCAATTTTATGTCTCATCCGCCGGAACCTCCTTTCTAATTTCTTATCCATAATTTGGACAAGGATAATATGATTAAAAAGAAAAAAAATGATTTTTGCTTTTTAACGCTTTCAAAATCAGTATTTTTAGAAATAATTCCACATACCTAAAGCTTTGCATAAACCTCATCACAGAATGGACGAATCTAATATGATGAAAATAAAAAAAGAGTATCATCTCTGATACTCTTTTCCCGAAAAAGTGAATTCGAATTCACTTTTTCTTTATTTACAAGTACGGCTTATAACGTTAGACCAATTCGTGTAGAGTTTTTTTCCTTCCGGGGTTACGTGGAAAGCCTTAACCTTATAGCAGTATTTCTTACCATTGATTAGCTTTGAATTTGTGTATTTTAAGGTATTTCCGGAATTAATGGTCTTAATCTTTTTATATTTTCCAGTTTTTCCAATCCTACGGTAGACCACATATCCGTCAGCATTTTCTGATTTAGACCATTTCAGGTATGCCTTATTGTTTTTCATGGAAACGGATTTCATTCTGACATATCCAGGTGTAGTGGAAACAGTCAGCTCATTTGAATAGTCCCCATAAGATACGGTACCATCGTCCAGTTTTTCATAGAGGCGGACTTTCACTTTTTTCGTATCTCCAAATCCTATCGTGGCAGATGCAAAATAATCTTTTTCGAAATCCGACTCATCTAATATTACATCATTATCCAAAGTATACTCTCCGGTTTTCGGATCGCCCACCATGATCTGGTATCCCATACTATTTGCATTGTTAAGGACATCTTTTGTAAGATCCCATTTCAAATAGACAAAAGGAAGGTTTTTCTTTACATGAGCCTGAATCACAGGAGCCTTTGAGACGGAAGCATTTAAGGCTGTTATCGGAAGCGTACCAGTAACTCCGTTTGGAGCAAAAACGCTTAAAGTGGTTGTTCCGGCAGACTTTCCTATCACAGTAACATCCACCCATCCTTTACCTCTTGCCGTTATTTTCGCAGACGCAATCTGGTCGTTGTCTACTCTACAGCTTAATGACTCCGCAGCTTCCTGACTTTCCGCAGCTCCCGGATTTGAAATATAGAATCTAGTTGTACGGCTGCTTCCGCTTAAGATAGGATCCTTAACAGGATATCCATCTCCAATAATGTTATCTATCTCAGTAGATATTGAAAAATCCGAAGATCCATAAAGCTGACTTGGAAGTTCAGATATTGGGTTCCATCCCGTTCCTTCATTTACATAATATCCTGCATTTGTACTAACATATAAGTCATTACCACTTGCTCCCAAATATTTCACGTTAGACGCTGGAATATTTTTACTAGAAAATTCACTTCCACAAACATTATGTGATGACATTCCATCAGCTTTATACCAGAATCCGTTGTAATCTTCTAAAAAACTGCCTGGATTATAACATGTTGCTGTAGCGTCAAGTATATAGTATTTATTATTCAATTTTACTTCTACCCATGCATGACCATCGCTTTGAAAATTATCCCCTGCTTCAACAGAATTCGTAATTCCCATTTTTGTTAATAAAACAGAAAGTCCTGTTGCAAAGCCAGCACAAACAGATCTCCTTAAAACCAAGGAACCATAAGGAGACTGGTTCTCTGTCTCATTTATATTACTATAAGAAGTATTTTTTCTAAACCATGCCATAATCATGCAAATTTTTTCAAGATCGGTATTCTGACTTGTTATTCCTGCCTCAGATATAATCTTCAAAGCTGCCTGATCTACCGCACTTATTTTGTATGAGGATCTTAAATCAAGCTTATAATCATACACACCATTAACAAATCCAAACATCTCCGCGGCATCCACCCCACTACCTGATCCGTCATCCACATCCGGAACCTCCTGGTCAGAGAAAGCATTCTCCGCGGCAT